>Ga0325403_1000852_pt1 | contig 23679 bp, 21 predicted proteins | sample PopdelMetagenome_19_FD_205665 | JGI IMG/M metagenome (GOLD analysis project Ga0325403, IMG submission 205665) | Populus deltoides microbial communities from Bellville, Georgia, United States - Xylem-PdKOR-R4 | ecosystem: Host-associated > Plants > Phyllosphere > Stem > Wood/Secondary xylem... | reverse complement strand
TAAAATTTCATTGTCGGATTTCTTTCTAGTTTTCCTTTTTTATTATTCAATTTAATTAGGTTTTGTAGAATGAATGCAATAGAGAAGAGAAGAAGTGGAAGAAATGGAGGACTATATATATATATATATATATATATATATATATATATGGACGGAAGATATAAATTTTGTTTGTTGGTGGGGATTGGAGGAAACTTGGAAGCATGCGTCCTTATTTGGATGTGAACTATATATTTGGTTCGAGGCTTTCTTTATGTTAAGTGGCTATGGATTTTAGAGAGAAATACGTTTTGAGACTTTATATATAATAAATTAATATTATATATATATATATATATATATATATATATATATATATATATATATATTTCTAATTTTCTATACATACACACAACACACTAGTTGTTAGGCTAGGAATTTAAAGAAGCCGCCGTCCCCACAAATAAAATAAAGGATCCGAAGGATTTTGGTTGCTTCAAACATATCACTCCTGTGCAAGAGTACTATGGGTAATTTTCTTATTAAAAAAAAAATCAATCGCTAAATCCTTACATTGAAAAAAGAAAAGAAAATGAAAAGGAGGAAGAAACATTTTTAAAATTAACATATATATATATATATAATATTAATTTATATTTTTTTTTAAAAAAAAAAACATAAAGGTGCTTTGTCACATTTAACCCTTAGAAAAAAAGAAGAACAAAACAAAACTGATAAGGCTAACAACAATAATGGGCTTAATAATTAACTACGAATGGGTCAAGTATCATGTTGTGGGTGTAAAGTGGCCGTGGGCCGGCGAGGCCTTAATTCCGAATTGCAAACCCAGAGAAAAGAAGAAACACAAAAACTTGGTAAATTACGCCGTTGCCGGGGATCGAACCCGGGTCACCCGCGTGACAGGCGGGAATACTTACCACTATACTACAACGACTTGGTTGATTTATTTTCCCTCAAATATTAATCTAATAATACATAAATTGCCTATCTCAAGTTCACGGTCGGAGATGAGGAGGGAGTCTTTTCCGTTCTTATAAAATCCAGTCAATCTAACATCTGACTATAATTATAGAAAAACCATCCCAATTAGCGATTGGATTTGATTGATTCATAAGATTAGTGGTGCTACTTAATTGACATGGTTTTATGCATAATTAATTTGAGAAAGAATTCAAGTAGTTCAATAATGGTATGGAAACAATCTCTTCATTGGCATTTGCGTCCGATATATATCTAATATTAAGTCGATTGAAGAAACATGGTTTAACTAGTTATTTAGTACTCCTTAAGGAAATAATATCTTACACGTGAATAAATTGCTTTTAAAACTACAACACAATAAATAATCCTTAGTTCAAAAATAACTAAATCAGTTTTAAATAGGGTAATTTTTAATAAAAAATAATAATTAATTAGGAGAAAGATTGTTGTGATTAATTTGGCATAAACATCCCCATTAAATTAATTTATATTTCGGATGAGATAAAGTAATAAAATTTATATGTGAAATGTTAACTAATGATAAATCACATAAATTTTTGATCAGGTAAAATAATTATTTTAAATGAATAATTTTTGTATATTTAGGGTGTTGATATTTATAAAAATAGAAAAGGATTCCAAATAAATTAATGTATGATTTCATTCATAAATTCAGATTTTTGTGTAAAAATTACATGTTGTCTAGTTTTACAGTATCAAACGTAATTCTCAATCCGACTATTGGATCGGAATGAAATTCTACAGCAAGCCTTCTGATATATTTTTCTATACTGCGTTAAAATTTCAAGATAATTGGAGTTCAGGATGGTCTTTCAAGAATGCTGATGGTCAGATAAAGATACAAAAAATGACACATGAACTCCTTAATAACATTGTTATAATTTTAGCAAAACTCTTCTCTTCTTGACACTATTCATGCCAAGAGCCTTAAAACAAAATAAGAGGATGTAAATTCTTTAATTTTCTCTTCCCTTTTCTCTTTGTCTTGCTTTTCCCCAAAACTTCTTATGGAAAACCAAGTTAATTTTAAGACATAATAAGTGAGGCTATTAGAGTTCAAAGATATAAACACAAGATTTGGAAAAGATTAAAGTGAGAGAAAATGAGAGTTAGAGAGAGGAACCGGAAGATTTGGAAGTAAAAGAAGAAAGAGAGAGAGAGAAATTCACTTGAAGAGCATATTTTGAGCTTAAAATTGAAGGGTAAAGTGTTCTCTACCACTTATTTTATTGTTGAATGAGGTTTGGGAAAATTTTAAACAAAATCCTTAAATCTTCTAATTAGTTCTCTTAGCTAAAAATTGAGGAAAATATAAAATTGATATTGATTATGGTTATTGTTGTGGAATATGAGATGACTAGTGTGAAATTTTATGAAATGAAAAAGAAAATATGGCATTAAGTAAGATCTCTAGTTTCATGCATATATATATTGTACATGTGCAAATTAAATCTCCTGCGTGTAGCTTCGAGTCCAGGACTAGTTGATTGCCATCGAAGAGAAAAAGGATAAGAATGCTCCATGTTGGCAAGTCTCCGATCTTGCTCCGAACACTCCCCCAGTTGTTGTTTTCATAATCATGAAGAACCCATAACACGATTTCTCCACGTAAAACAAATACCATGCATGTTAATCAAACCTTTTGCAGTTCCAAACCATGAATAATCTTGGTTTCGAGCCCATTGCTCTTTCAGTTCTGAAGTCCAATAATGCCACCATATTGCCTAGCCCAATCCAAACATTTATCCAAGTATACTGCTGGATGCTTAGGCTTACAAAGTCAACCCGCTGGACATGTCAGTTGGAATTTCTCCACTCGATTGCACCCCGATTTTCTATCCAAAAAAAATTAAAATCTCTTCTCCTGAAACCAAGATATGAGCTCTATAAATATGTACAAACTTTGTTGGTTCAATTACAACCCTAATGAAAACTGGGTTATAAGTAGAAAGATGGAATTCGAAGAAGATTTCTATTACAAAAAGCTATTGCAGGAGCTAGCACTGTACTCTCTGTGGAATTGTCGGGTTTGTTTCTCTCATGTAGTTCTTGTCTTTAAACAGAAGAGTAGAGAATGTTGTGAGGATCCAGAACTGATCGAGGTCGAAATGCCATGTACGTACCTCAGGAATTGAGCATGATTGGTAGCAAACCTAAGATCAGACACAAGTTGATTGCAATACTTGCTCAAACATCTAAATCGGACAACAGATTTGATTGGCAAGCATAAAAGGATCTCATCTATCAGATCCTCACAAAGCCTCTCCATGAAGATCTTGGCATATCTAACTATGTACTGTTTTTAGACTAAAGAGTTAAAAGTATAGCAATGCCAAACAAACACAGATCTCTGCTTGGGAAACAGAGATGACAATAATAGGAGGGATCATAATTATAGTCTTTGTTCGCTTGGTGCATGAATTCTCCCTTTTAAATTCGTAATCATAATATGACGAAGATGGAAAACAAGATACAAGAAGAAAGAATTGTTGCCGAAAAGGTTATCACCGCAGGAACCTAATTTCTATTCTATTCTAATTGATTTTTTTAAAGAGGTTTACAGCTTGCTAAATAAGTTAGAAACCGATTTGTACCTAGTAAAAAAATAATCTTAAATCAAATAGAAAAATAACATAAAATTCAAAATTAAGCTAAAAAAAAAAAATAACGAAATTCACTCGAATAGCATCTTTCAGCTCACAAGCCTAATTTGAGGATCTTCATGACCTCAACTAAATACAACGAGCCAGCCCTCAATCAAATTGGGCATTGAAGTTCATTTAGCAAAATCTAAACTCCATCCAACATGATCCATGGGAATATATACATTTTCTCCTATTTGCTTGTTATATTACTATATTTACACTCATGGTATTTATGGAACTACCTAAGGCCATTTCTTGAATAATAATAATCCTCTTATAAATTCTCATATTAATACCTTTACAGAATTACAGGAAAAGAAAGCAGAGAAAGAGCCAACGGGTTATTTATTATTATCATTACTATTCCAGAATAACAGATATAGAATTTTTCCTCCAAGTTAATTTGCACATGTTTTAATCAAGACGTTAATGTGGGATCCTTAATTGTCGTGTATTTTGTTTCTTTCAAGATTGGAATTTTAGAAAATGGCCGGTGGGGAAGCCCCGGGGGCAAGAGACCTCGAGAAGACACCAACATGGGCAGGTTCTGCAGTTTGTGCTGCCATGATTGTGATCTCTATTATATTGGAGAAGATTCTTCATAAAACTGCACAGGTAATTAATTTATTTTTTCATTTAAGTTAAAAGCTTAATTTCTTTTCTAAATCTGATGCATGCCCCTTGTATCCTTCGTGGCTCAATTGCAATGAGATAGCATTAGATTCATTTGGATTGCATTGGATTTTTTCCCTCCATAATCGATCTAACTGGTATAGTTTTTTATTTCAGTGGTTTCATAAGAAACACAACACTGCTTTATTTGATGCTCTTGAGAAAGTTAAAACAGGTACGATAATGTTTTGTTATTTGTTCTTGTTTATGTCTAGCTCCTTCTAGTTGTTATTGCTTCTCTAATGTTTGATTAATGCAAAAAAAAAAAGAGGAATTCCGAGGGACCATTGATATAACCTTTTTTTCTGTAATTTTTGCAGAGCTTATGGTTTTAGGATTCATATCTCTAACCTTGACGTTCAGTCAAAACTACATTGTGGGTATCTGTATTCCTCTAAGGTATGCAAATACAATGTTGCCATGAAACCCGAAGGCTCATGAAGGGCATGTCGAAAGTGAAGGGAAGCTTCACCGCAGGCTTTTATGGTATGATCAGCGGAGGTTTTTAGCTGGTGATAGTGGAAGCAAAGAGTGCAAAGATGTAATTATGACTTGTTTAGAAGGAAACAATATCGTCAAATAGTTGAAATTGTTAGTCCTTTTTAATAATATATAATGAGTTGATGAGATGGTGTTGGAGCACTAAAATCCATCGCCATCACGCTTTACATCCTGCGTTTGAACTCAAAGGGTTCTATCCTTTTCATTCATTCTCTTAGATTCTGTAAAGGTTCTAAAAGTTGTTTAAGAACTAGAATTCTTGAAATGACCTTATGCTGCTGGCCTTTTCTTATCCCAATTTTGAAACTCATGGTTGTTAATTTGTTTTTTCAGGGGTCAGTGCCACTAATATCTGCCCATGGACTGCATCAGTTGCGTATCTTCATATTCTTTTTGGCAGTATTTCATGTGGTATACAGTGTCATAACAATGTTGCTTCGAAGAATGAAGGTAGAGGGGGTGCATATTGACCAGGTTTCCATATGGTTTTGTTATTTTATTTCTTTGAAGTTTTATTTGCCATTCGCTGATGCAAGCGGCATGGTGAGAATGAGATCTGCAAAAAAAAAAAAAAAAAATGCTCTCTGAAAAGTGAATAGCAACTTGCTTGAATTAATTTGATGCTTTTTCATTCCAATGCCTCATTCCGATCGACCCGTTTGAACTATGGTGATAATATCCTTTTAAATAGTATTTGGTTACTGTCTTATAATAAAAAAGATAAAGACATTAGAAATGGAGGGGACATGTCCATTGTTCTTTCTCTTTTGAAATGACAAATTCACTTTAAAACTGTCCTATGTTTGTATTTCCATCCCTTCCATCAAATACGTTTTTGCTCTCTTTGTATATGTTCTTTCTATCTCGAGAAACTAACTAAACGCAAACTTAATTAATAAATGACCTTAACTACAATATTCCCTCATATGCAGACACGCAATTGGAAGGATTGGGAACGTGAAAGTTGGTTGGAGCACGAGGCCATGAATGGTATTCTAGATGCTAATAACCTGTTCTTCGTTTCCCATAAATTGAGGCATGCATTGTTCAGTTTTCAAGAATCTAGTGTAAAGCTTTGCATTTAATTCTAATTTCTCGAGTTCTGAGGAAGTTAGTGCTGATTGTTCAGATCCTACAAGATTCAGGCTCACTCATGAGACATCATTCGTAAGAGAACACACGAGGTTTTGGACAAAAACGCCAATCCTCTTTTACAATGGTAAGAAAGAAGTCACTGTTTTCAGGCTCAACTTCTTTTATGATGCATCTTCGTTAAGATAAATTGTTGGTAGAAAAATGCTCAATTACTTGAACATCCTGATATTCTTGCATTATAAAATCTTGAAGGAATCTGTAACTTCAATTGAGCCCTGTACCATATTACAACGGTTAACAAAATCTGATGCATAGTTTAAATGCTGTCCACACGTCTCCTTTAAAGAGGAGTTTCCAAGTTCAGAACTCTCCTTCCTCAGTTCAAGATTATAAACTCCGTGCTTGAATTTTCTAGACCTTGTGAACTAAAAGATATTTAGCCAATACGAAATAGAATTTGAATCAGTGATTTCTCTGATGCACTCTTTATTGTCTTGTTTTTAACATTGATGCATGAATATCTATCTTTTTTTAATGTTGAAAATATATTCAAACAAAGGAATTAATGTGGAAAAACTGAAATAATCATCTGTCAAATATCAGTCTGACTCATAGCTGATCTTTTTGACATTTCTTTGAAATGTTTAGAGTTCATTTTAGTCTTATGTTCTTAGCTTTCATATTGACAACAGTACTGCTAGCTTGACTATTCTAATCCATCCAGGTATGCTTCTTTCGACAATTCTTCAGATCTGTTCGAAAGGCTGATTACATGACCATGCGACATGGATTCATTTCTGTGAGTTTCAGCAGGTGCAAAACTTTTAACCATCTTTTTGAAAAACGATGATCGGTAAGTAGATTGATTTTTTTTCTTACAGGTCCATCCAGCACCTGGAAGCAAGTTTAATTTTCAAAAATTTATCAAAAAAACATTAGAAGACGATTTCAAGGTAGCTGTTGGAATCAGGTAAGCCATTCAAACTTAATTCCACTTGATTGCAGATTAAATTTACTTGTCTGGACAGTAGTTTTCAAGTATTCCTGGCAATCCTCTACTATGGGCTTGTGCAATTCTGAATCTGCTTTCTCTGTATTCCTGGCAGTCCACTACTACGGGCTTGTGCAATTCTGAATCTGCTTTCGAATGTTCATGGTTTGTTCTTCCTCTTTCTCTTTTCATGAATTTTAGCCTTTTTTACATCCTTCATCAAAATTGGACCAAGGCTCCCTATTAGTAATTGGTTGTATACCTTTTCAGGATGGAAGGCTCAGTTCTTTGTTTCCTTTCTTCCTCTAGTTGTAAGAAAATGTTCATAAAAGACTCGTCTTCTCGTGTTGTTTTATTTTAAACGTTAAATATTGCCTATTTGTTTCATTGAAGGTAACCTTTGCAGTAGGAACAAAACTTCAAGCAGTTATAAAAACAATGGCTATTGAAATTAAAGAAAAACATGCTGTGGTGCAAGGGATACCACTTGTGCAAGTGTCTGACTGAAATTTCTGGTTTTCCTGGCCCGAACTTGTCCTTTATCTCATCCACTTTGTCCTTTTTCAGGTATCACTGAACCTTCTTTTCTATGTTCCTTTATCTTAATCTAATGGTTTCTGGGATTTTCTGACGAGCCTTTTGCTTATCTTCATATCCAGAATGCATTTGAGCTAACATATTTCATTTGGGCATGGGTAATGGCTCGTTCTCCTCTTGAACATATATTTTGTATTAATTTGTTGAAAATGACCAAGTTTCTAAATTCTCAGGGTGGGAGCCCAAATCCTTTGCAGCTATGCCACACTTCCACTCTATGCCCTTGTTACGCAGGTATTACTCTTTTTTTCACCTTTTTCTTTCTAAATTTCTTGAAGCAACTCAAAAGAAATGGCAACTACTCCTGTCAGGATCTTATGTATACACTAAAACAGCATGAAACATTGAATGCTAGTTTTCTTGTTCGGAATTTTCAGATGGGATCGACCATGAAGCGCTCAATCTTTGATCAACAAGCTTCAAAGGCCCTGAAGAATTGGCACAAGAAGGCTGTGAAGAAAACGAATGAAGGGAAACCAGGTCAACTCCAAACGAGGACCTTGGGTGGAAGTCCGGATGCCTCTTCAGTGCATTCCCCATCCCTCACACCACCTCGACCTATGAAATTTGGTACTGAAGATCCAGATTTCACTGATGTTGAAGCAGATAAAATGGCAACTGTGGATCTCGATGCAAATCACCAACGTCGCCCAAGTGACAGCAGCTTCCCATTTGATCACCAGGATCTACTAAGTTAAGCATAGTTATGGGTCATGTTAGTCTCAAGACAAAAATTTTGTGACAAGGCCCTATGAGCTGTGGAAATTTCAGACGGTAGTACTGCTGTTACGTTTGAAGCAACAAAGATTTGTTTCCAGAACCTCGAACAGCATGTAGGGTAGATGAAAGCAAAAACTTTATCAACAGTTTTGTTGTATTTGTATACCAAGTTGTACTAGTACGAAAATTCCAGTCCAGGATGCTTTCTTACCTGCACTCAATCCCTATGTATATTTGGTAAAACTTGTGGAGGAGAATCCTCATATGCCCATCATAGGTTCATCGTATTTATTAGAGAAAGTTGAGTAAAATCCAATGTTAATTGAGGAAGGTACGAATCCCTATATACAAAGTAGGATTTCACGTATCGAACTCTATTTTTCTGTTGTTCTGGGTAAGTTTTTTTTTTTTTAATCGTTTTGAAAAATAATATGGTTAAATTGGGTAAATTGATCGATTAATCTAACAAGCATCGATAAGATAAGAAAAATATCGAAAAATAATTTTTTTTTAATTTTTATCTACGAATTGATTTAGAAAATTATATATATATATATATATATATATATATATATATATTGGTTCAGAAACAAAGTAAATTCAACAACTATTATCAAAATCTTCTTTTAATGTAAGAAGGGATTTGGAATTTGATTGAAAAGAGTAGAGGGGGCTAAAATCAAAAGCCAAGTGGGGGTGGGGCAAAATGGTGATTTGGTAGCAAGAGTGGATAGAGAGACGTGGGTTTTGCGGGAGTTTTATAACCGTAAAACCATTTTTGGATTCCAACGGCCATGGCTTCAACAAGGAGCTTAGACAAATGGAGAGGTCATCGTCATCTTCAAAATTTAGCTGAATCTACCCCAAGAAAAACACAAGAACAATCAAACCATGTTTTTCTCTCAAAACCCACTTCAAGAAGATGTGCGATTTTGATATCTACCTTGCCTTTTACCCTCACTTCACTACCTCAATTATCTGAGGCCAGAGAGAGACGCAACAAGAAGACCATCCCTCTTGAAGACTATCTCACTAGCCGTTAGTTGCTCCAAACTTCCCTTACTTCTTTTCAATGTTTCCTCTAATTGTACATTACATTTCTTCACTTTCTGTTGTTTTGATTAGTCCTTTTTTTTGTGATTTTATGGATATATTTAAAAGGGATTCAGAATTACTATTTTTTTTTTTGTTGGGGATTTAGCAGCTGATGGATTGAAGTACTATGATGTTCTCGAGGGAAAGGGTGCAGTAGCAGAAAAGGGAATGACAGTTCAGGTAAATTTGTTAGAAACCGAAACTAATCTGTTTCTGCCTCTCTCATTGAAACTTATGTTTTCTCGTGCATTTCCCTTTGTAGGTGCATTTTGACTGTCTATATAGGGGAATAACAGCCATTTCGAGTCGAGAATCTAAGCTTTTAGCTGGAAATCGAATAATTGCACAGGTTGATCCTTCTCCTACTTAAATGTGTGTGTGTGTGTGGACTCTTTCCTGGAGAGAAAAGGAGGGAGAAGGGGGTATGTTTCTTGCCCTGGCCTTTTGCTAATCTGACAGAGGTCTAGCTGAGCTACACCCCACCTTAGGCTAAGTTCAACTGCAAATATTCAGACGTTGCATTGAGAATGAGTCTTGTTTAATTATCAGTCCATGGCAGCATGCTTCTTTAACTTGGATTGTTTCTGTTGCTCATTTCTTGGTAGCATTTTCAAATCATGATAACTTGGATTTGCAATTGGATAGATTGCCAGTACTGATTTCCCCATGGTTTAATTAGCCATATGAGTTCAAGGTTGGGGCACCACCAGGCAAAGAAAGGAAGCGTGAATTTGTGGACAACCCAAATGGTCTATTTTCTGCACAGGCTGCACCCAAACCTCCTCCAGCTATGTACTCGGTAACGGAAGGGATGAAAGTTGGAGGGAAGGTGATTGCATCCTCTAATTTATTGCTATTATATGCTAAGCTGTTAGGGTGGTTATTCTATAACCTCTTAATTTCTCTGATTCGCCTTTGAACTAGACTCCATGACTCTTTATTATTCTTCTATCTTTCCCGGCTTTCTTTCTCTTTTCAGTATCATTTTTTCTCTTCTTGCAGAGGACTGTGATTGTTCCTCCAGAGGCTGGTTATGGACAAAAAGGAATGAATGAGATTCCGGTAAACACTATTCCTTGATTTGCTGACTGATTCCCGTGGATCAAGTTAAACTACAACCTTCTGCTGACATCATTATCCCACCTAAATTAATCATCTCTTGTTCATCCTTGAAATTAACATTTTCATGTTTTTTCTATGGAATGTCAAAGTGCCATGTTGTTCATATGCAGATACAATGTCAAGTAGATGATTTAGCTGAGCAAATGGAAAATAAATGAGGGTTTTTATGGTAGCCAGAATCTAGAGGGGATTCAAATTTGTATTCCTCTCTGTAGAGGGAAATGTGGCTTTGAATTAGTAGGCCATTGGTCGTCGCAAATCAATCTATAAGTTCCATATTAAGGAAATGTTTATGGGATGACTACAAAATCATTTTCTGCCTTTTTAAATCCTGGAAAGTTCCCCCTTCAACAGGATTTTGTGCAGCAGAAAGCCCCTGCGGCTCTTCTTTCCTCCTCTTTCTTTCGCATATCCGTTGTCATATTTTCTGCAACTGCTTGCAGTAATCTAGAAAATGCTTAGGTTACAAACTGTGCTGACTTATTATCACATTCGTAATGCAGCCAGGAAGTTCATTTGAATTGAACATTGAGCTTCTGCAAGTAATGCCAGCTGAAGGAAAGTAGCCTACTTGTGGTTACAAAAATACAAGGTGAAAGAAATTTTTGTTTCTGACTGGGAAGAGGTTTGGCAACATGATTCTTTTGATTGAAGAAACGTTGCTTCTAAAAGGCCACTCGCACTTCCCTGTGTTGGAAGTTGACAATTGCAATTTCCCCCAAGCATTTTCAGTTCTGATATTGTAAATTTTTCCCAGATATGACACGGTTTTGGTTGAGCTCATTGAAGAAACATGATTGCCCCTCTCTCCCTCTCTCTCACACACACAACACATGCAATGAACATGCGCGAACAAGCAACCTATGATGACAATGGCCATTAGATTTTCGTTTCCTTTTTTTTCATGAATAAAAGCAAAATGTCAACTGTATCATGGCCTCTTGGATGCATATCATATATATTTGATAACAATACATAACTGGGGGGGATTGCAAGATTGGCTACCAGGGACGAGGGATACTACTCCCATTTTGGCATTTGGAATGTGCTCATCGAAGCATTATTCTGGAAGCTATGAGAACTTGAATGATTGATTGGTCTGAATGATAACACCACCTGACCATAGTGCCGGACTCAAAATTCAACATGCAGGGCAAATAAGGATAGTTCTTGTAAGCTCAAAGTTCCATGTATCATTATCATGTAGTAGTTATATTTGGCAAACTATTGCCATGGAAAATTGCAGTTAGCTCAACTAGTTTTAACTTAGATAATAACCAAATTCTGACCCTGAAACCTAGGGACCCTAAACCTAAACTATATTTCTTCAACGTAGTCAAGAAGATCTTCAACCTCCTGCTTCAAAGCTACAACTTTTAGTTGATGTGAAGCAACCCGATTCTCAAGTTCCCTTCCTCCAATCTTCTTCTCATAGCAGTCCACTATGGTTGAATGCTTTGCTATCAGCCTCTCTTGCAATTCCTTCTCCTTCGCCATCAGCTCCTCCACCTACATAAACAGCCAGTATTGATTACATTCAGAAATGTGGATGCACAGCAAAACAGAAGGAAGTGAAAATGCTAACAGAACATGATTTATATTGTTCAGTTTTGGCAATTCTATTACAATTCATGTCCCAAGTGATAGTTGAATGCTGTTATAAGTAACTGCTAATTCAGTTAGCAATAGCTCTTGACCGCTTCTTGGGATAAATTCCAAAAATGTATCCTCTATTGATGACAAAAGGATAACAAATAAATAGGCAAACCTTTGGCAATATCTGAGTAGCCTGAGGAGAAGATTGCAAGAATGAAAGCAACGGCTTCAACTCTTTGGAATACTCTTTAAACAAGCTGTCAGCAGTCCTTCGAGCAGTTTTACAAGCTTGAACATCCCCAGTCCTAGAAAGATCATGCAGTGATGCTTCTAACCTTTCATGCTTAGATAGGCATTGGTTGATAATACTTATGACTTGCTGAATTGTTGCTCGCACCTGAGATCATAAATGAGTTAATATTATAATATATGTTGGTTTTTTCTGTGGTAAACAATGATGTCAGACGGAACTGAAAAAAGTACATGGTATGACATCCTCCTTACCTCATCCCACTGCAGTTTTGCCAAATAAGAGGCAGATGACTTCGAGATTGACAAGTCCACATGCATGTATACGATGCAAGAAACAAAAAGGATGAAAAATCCAGAAATCAACATAAATGGCTCCCTAAGCATCGAAAGTTTGTTGAACCTATAATAGACCTGCAGTACAAACAGCATTTTTGAAAAACAAAAAAAAAGTCATTCAAGACATCTATCATTTAATTATGTGGAATATCAAGACCAGAAGCTATTTTTCCTTCTAATTTTTGTTGCATAAGCAAAATGATACATTCAATTGTTGACTGTATCAAAGAAAAGAAAAACCCAGTTCAATCATGAAGAAATATTGCTTATAAAATCTAAGAAATGTAGGTCCTGCACTTCAACGTATTGGAAAATTAGAAACTTAGAACAAGAGTTCTTCAAGTCTCAAAGGATGGGAAACCCAGATGTATTGCCCACCAATATGCACCACATTACACACAAGAAAGCAGTTGTCTACAATTTCTTGCCATGGTAAAGACCATCGCTTTCAAATACCTTAACCTCTCCAAAGAATAGCAAAACAAAAGAAGAAGATATCCGACTTCTGTTAAATCCATTAGTGTAGGAAGGCCTTGCACAATAATGTTGAAACATTTCTGAATTTCTTGGAGGAAATGCACGTTTTTTTAACACAAAAACAATGCTACAACTGTACACAATATTTACAGTAATCAAGCATCCTCAAAACCAAGTCGCAATTAAGAATAGCAAAAACATTCTTCCATGCCTTTTAATAAACTATGAAGGACCAGCACTCTTCTTGTTCCAATTTTCATTGAATTCACTAGTCTTCAGCTAGTCTCTTGTTTCGCATTTGATAAAGTTAGTCCTGTAGTAACAGTGGCCTTAATTCACACTTTAGCACTTCGATGCAGTTCATAGATATCAAAATAGGCAGTAGAAGTACCTGGAAATACTGATTATGTTCAGGAACAACATTGGTCTTTTCCAGCACAACAACTGGTCTCCCAGCAACATCTAAGTGGGAAATTTTGGTCTGCATTAAATCAGAAAAACAATCAAATAAAGGAAGATAGCCTCAATATTTTATAGTAGAGAAGAAATTATGCCCAAGATGAAAAGCAACTTGAAACATTGAAAAAATAATGTTAAGAAATATGAATACAAGACAACCAAGAGAAGACAATATAAACTCTCAACACTATGATACCTCTTGTCCTTGTTTTACAGGAAAGGGAGTAGAAATAGATATATCATCAGATCCCTCTGGCAAAACAACCTGCAACAAGAAAACCAAGTCAAGACTGCCTAAAGATAACATTCTTGTAGGAAATGTTTTCTATTGAACAAACCTTCACAATGAGATTATCAGTGACCAAATCATTTATTGGGGAACCAAAAGAGAAGTTAAGGAAACGTTTCCCCTCTGACCCAAATAAAAAATCTTGAAGTGGCAAACCATATCCAATGGTAAAAGTAGTTCTCCAGCCTCCAAACAACGGATATCTAGGTTCAATCAACAGTTCTGTCTGCAATTTAAGAGAACTTGAATTACAAACAAGAGCAACTATTCCAATAATTTGTTTTGCGTCAATCAAAATGCCAACCTTTTTAGGATCACCCCAGACATTAGATGTTGAAATATTTCCAATCTCATCTCTATAATAAATGGAATGAGCTCTTGGTGGCAATTTTGCAACAAGATTCCTGAAGGCTGATGCACCTCGAAGGTGTGGTCTAGCCTGAAAGTCAAGCCTGCAGGATCAAAGAATAAAACCTGAATCAAATTTTAAATATTATAGCAATCACCAACATGATACTAACACATAAAGATAAAGTAACTGACCTGGAAAATTCACCCTTGCTTTTAGCACCTCCATGGACAATGTTATAGTGTTCTGTAACTTGCACATTGCCCCAATGGGAAATTTCTATCTCCCTCACTAACTCTTGAGCAACAGCAAATGGTTGATTGGTTTCAAAGTGAACAACTACGGGTGCATATGAAAAGGGAGGAACGTTTTCATATGGGCCATATTTGATATCAGAGCCATGGATATTAGTATTCTCTAATTTCGTATACATTTCTATTCTAGCCTTGGGCAATTTAACAGTAAGGGACTGAACCTTAACTGCATAAGGGGAGAGATAGTGAGCAGCATCTTGGAACAAAACTAGCTGAATATCAGCTTGTGTAATTTCCTCAGGAAATGGCCGTAATACATGAGTAAATACTGCTAACACATCTATAGTCAAACTATCTCCTTCACCCAAAGCCTTAGGTAATGATACTGAATGAAAAATCAGAGATGGAGGCAATTCCTCTGGATTGGAAACATTTATAGGGAGGTTACTACCTGAGTTTTTCACTTTCCCTTTACCCTCATTAAGGGTTGCCTTCAAATATGCTAAATTTTTTGCCTGAATCTCAGGAAAGGTGAGCAAAACCTCAGAAACTGGACCAGGACCAGCATTCTCCACCTAAAAATGTGAGGTAGCAGTAAGAAATGCGAGCTTAAGGTTCACGAGCAATTCCCATTTCCAAAACAAACTAAGTTTAAAAGGGCTTCAATAATCGAATCAGTAACTTATTTCCAGTTGAAAACATCAAGATCAAACATCAAAATCTTAAAAGAATTGGAAAAAAAAAAAAAGCAAATCAGTGAAGCACCTTTAATGTCGAAGTAACGCGCACAATTTGAGAAGTCAAATCAATCTGCAACACAAGATCATCAAACATAAGTTCGAGATTTCAAAAACAACCATTCAAGAAAATAAGATATCTGAAATTGCAAAACTTACACGGCGATCGACTTTGGAGAGAATGACATCGGAAAGTACAGTAGGAGTTGTTGTTGAGAGTAAAACAAGTGTCGTAAACAACAAAAGTAAATCACAACGAAATCCCATAACTAGTCTTTCGTTTCGATCAGTACGGCGTTTCTCTGCAAGGAACTACTTGAACATAGATTGATAGATCCTCCTCCGCTCGAACGTTTGATTCTCTCTGACTCTGTGATGCAATCAGCATAGATTACATGGAGCCCGATTTCTTCGTCTGGTCGGGCCAGGCAAGATGGTTTCAATTATTTAACTCGGCCCATTATGCATTTTTTTAGTGATAAAACCCATTTAACATGGATTGAATGGAATGTCATCTATTTGTGGGCTGGACATTAGAGAGATTATATTAGAGCTTAGGCCCTTCAAACTCAAATCGTAATACTCAACCATTTGACCCATTTTATGGGCCGGAAAAGACGAAACGTGGACACGTGACACCTAAAAATGGCCGAAGCTTGAAGATAACACCGGGTGGGAAACACAACACTCTCTCTACACAAGTCTTCACCACTGCGTCGGAGGCGCAGCCACCAGAACCAGGTTTTTACAATCTACTTGGGTTTCGGTGGATTTTTTAGATTATTGTTAGAGATACAACAATGGAGACATCTCTAAGATATGGAGTAGATTCCAAAGCCCTCAAAATTCATGCCAAGGAGAGGTTTGCCATTGATTCCAGCACCCACTTGCAGGTAACTCGGATTGATTTCTTGATATTATTTATGGGAATTCCTTAAAATGCAAATTTGGGGCTTTAATTTATTTATTTTTTTGGTTAGGTTCATGGGGAGCTAGATACAAGAATTGGAGCTCCTAGTTATGTCAGTGCAATGATAAGACACTTTTATCCAGATGTATGTTTCTTGTAATCCTTAATATGGCGAGATAAGTTCTTGTTCTTTTAAGAATACGGGCTGACGTTGTATTGATTTAACTGTAGTTGTCTGCTTGTCTTGGAGTGGGATTGCAATATGATAAGCATGAAAAACTCAGGTATTTTGTTCGAGGAAAAAAGGGTTTTCCTGTGACAAATGATGGTTTGATAAGCTTCAATGTTAAGGGACGATGTGATGTTGACAAAGAATTTAAAAAGGTTGGTGTTTTCTTTGCGTTTTGTATATGAGAATTGGTATTTTTTTTTATTTTTAATGCAAGTTTTTGATACTGTGTAGTTTATTTGGAGACTTTGTTCATTGATTGAAGTAGATTGTAAGCTGTTGTTCTAGCTACCATATGCAGCTAATTTCCTTCCCTTACCATGACAGAGGAATTCAAAAGCAGCTGCGGAAGTATCTTGGAGCATATATAATTTCCATAGAGAACAAGATGTTAGATTCAGAATTGGGTATGAAGTGATTACCAAGGTACATTTCCCATAGCTTTATGGTTAAAACATCTGAAAGCCTGTGCATTGTGTTATACATTGCCATAGTCAAAAGCAACTGCTTTCGACTTGAGTTGTCTTCCTTTTTCCACTTTTTATTTATTTATTTATTTTCCCTATTCAGGTGCCTTATCTGCAGATTAAGGAAAATAATTGGACCCTCAATGCTGACATGAATGGAAAATGGAATGTCAAATTTGATTTGTGAGCAAAGAAAGAGCATGATATATTCTCTTAGAGGTGAGATGCGTGACTGTAGAATGCCTGTTGATTTATTTCTTTGTTTTAGGTTCTGACCGGACTGAATAATAAACTGCAATCTGCTAATATGTCTAGGGCCATCAATTAGATTTTTCACAAATTTTCATCCATCAAGAATTCTTACCTTTCATGCTGATTTTAGGTGATCTCTTTTTGTGTAGATTGTACGTTACAATTTGCCCCTCTTGTGGGATTCAGTAGAATGCATAATTCTAGTTCTCCATTGCTGATTATGGAACTTGTCGAACTAGTGTTTGTGACTTGCATAAGGTATCCAACTAAGTGTATGCTGCATAAGAAGTTAAGATAGGAAATCAGCATATGCTAATACCCCTCACCCACTTATCTTCTAACACTCTGCTGCCAACATGTACTTAAATGAAGAAACTAAGAAGGTCATTTGAGCTGATGAGCAAAAACTGGTATTTTCTGTGTACAATAGACTCTTCTATTGATCTATGTTTCTATTTGTTGGTAAATTTGATTTTTATTTTTAACTTTTTGCATGGATAGCTTGATTTCAGTTGGATATATCCAATCCTGTGTCTTTTTTTCCCCGATAAAAGTGCCATGGTTCATGGCTAGGAAGCAGAGCCGTCCTTTGAGATGCAATCTGATAGTCAACTGGACAAGTAATGGTGTGGATGATTAGGTGGTAGATGTTGAAATTGGTAGCAAATGAAATTTAGTAGATTATTTTTTATTGCAATAATATCTTGTTGGGATGATGCTTTGAGAAGATATAACTGGATGCCACTTTTGAAGTGGCTTGTCTACCTTTTATCATAAACTGACCATGATCTAGCATTCTTGTTCTTGATATTCTTACAGTGACGGGTCCATCATTTATTGTAGTCTGACTACGGTTTCACGTTCTTGTTTGCAGGGAGTAGTTTCTTTTTGGCCTACTTGGAATTCCAATAAGAGCACATCTTTACAGGGGTGATTTGAACAAACAATTGCGTAGCTATGTATTATGTAGGTAAATTGAGGATTGTATTCCCTTTTAAACATTATGCTTCATATCCTTGTTCCATATACTGAACATTGTTTCATGCCTGGGATATGGAAATCATTTCTTTGCATAACTTCAAATTGGCACGTAAAACAAAAATATATAATTCACGTCCATGAGCCATGAGCTCGAATCAGTCACTGAACCACGTTACCACGGAGGCGACCCTTCGACTTTGAAGGCTTGAAAATTTGTGTTTCTGTACCCCTCTCTTCTCTTGAACGGAAGTGAGATCCGTCAGTATGGTAAAATATTGATGGAAAATTCGGCAGGGAAAGACGGAATTATGTGGAGATGAGTGCGGTTAAATTAAGGGAGGGAGGAAACAAAAAGAATAATGTGGATAAGTTTGGAGGCGACAGAGGAAGCAACGCGCATGGCACATACCTCGGTGGGTCGTTGAATGTTTATCACACAGGTCACAGCTCATAGGTCACAAGCACGACAAGGGTGTCTGTCATACAAAGTCTTTTTATCTAATTACCCAACATATGCTATGGGTTCGAAATTTTCGCGCCTTGTTTTCCACGTGGCACGTGTTTAGTTCATGTAACACACTTGAACTGAAAACAGCGTTTGGCAACTACATGTTTCGAGCTTGTTTGGAATTGAATTTGCGTTTACAGTTTAAAATATTTTTTATTTTTAAAAAATTATTTTTAAAATTAACACATTAAAACGATTTAAAAATATAAAAAATATAATTTTTAACAAAAAGAATTGATATTTTTAAAAACACGGGTTAAACCGCGTTTTCAAACGGTCCTAAAAAGACATGAAAAAAAAGAGGAGCTCACATGCCAATGCTCAAAGCGTGCATGTGTTGAGGCACGTCGTGATGACGTGTGTTGCGGTCCACGATTATGATAATGGTATCTTTATGAGCATTTTAAAGGTTTGGGCTTAGGCTGCCATTGCGATCCACATTGGTTCACGACTATTCCTGTTAATCATTACTCTAATCTTGATGGCCAACACAGTAGAATCAAGATCATATGATGTGTATCTCACGTTAATGTATTCAAAGCGTTAGCTTGTTTTGAGCATTCTGATTTCTTCAAAATAACAGTATCGGAGGCACGACCTTGTCAGGTAAGGCCAGGAGTGCATGCCCAATAAAAGAGACGATGCAACCAGTGCATACCTGAGGTGGCATGTTTATCAAAAAGTTGAATTTTTTAAATTAATTTATTTTATGTTTTTTGATCATTTTGATGTTCTATTTGTTAACTATGTGTTAGATATTGTGGTGCATAATATTTTTTTTTTTGAAAATATCTTTATAGATTTTTTTATTTTTATATCAATACATTAAAATTATTAAATAAACATTAAAAATATTATTTCAATGTTTTTCAAGTTAACCCACTAAAAAACAGAAGCTTTCACACTCTTAAATATACAATGGATTCGGATCATGACCTGAAGATGGTCTAAATTGCAAAATAAAAAAAATTTCATTAAAATTAGTTCGTGGATTGATGTAAGAAATTTATAATTCAAAATATAATTCAAGCTTTTAGTTAAATATAAAAGATATTGATTTGATTAACCCTATTAAGTTTCTAATGATTTGGTTAACTTAATTACACTCTATCCATGGGATCAATATAAAAAATAAAAACAAAATATTGTTTTAATAATAAAAAATTAACCAAATAATTTACAAGTTACTTGCAAGCGATTTCTTTTTTCAAATCAATTATTACATTGGAATCTCATTTATTTATTAATATATTTATGAATAGCATTCGAATCTCTTCTGCGATTACTGCTTTCTACGAAAATGGGACAATCCACGGAATAATGCTACTCTCTAGTACAAGAGAGGAAATGGTCCGTTCTTGCTAGTCAAAGGAAGCATTAAGGTTTTTTTATGGCTACTTAATTCTACTTCATCAGTATTGCTTACCAGCATATACTTTCGGTCTGCGGTCACATGAACGCGGAATTTGACTTCATTTTCTGCTCCCACCCCGCCTTGCTCATGTGTGGAGTTCAATATATATATATATATATATATATATATATATATATATATATTATTAAGTGGGTATCCGGGTTAGCTTGTATATACCTCGATTAATTTTACGGACTCTGAAATTAACGATCATTTAAACCTTCGGTAACCATCGTATTAACAATTATATAATTTAAACCTGAAATTACAAAAATAATAAATTCTTTAATCCCAAAGTATTATAACTGCAAAGTATTATAACTGCAATATAATCGTTAATATAAATAAATATTTGTTCTGAGTAATGCGGGCACTGACTGAGCAATCCCGTGATGGATGATGGGTGGTAATTGCTTTGAAAAAACAAGAAATCTGGACCAGGGAAGAAAGGACGTGTCTGATAAGCATCGTGCCGGGATGCTGATTACTTACCCAATAAAATGGATAATATCATGGGACCTTTTAGTAATTAACCTTTTGTAATTAATGACGTCGTCCTAGTTATTTTCCAAATCTATCTTTTAAAAATTAATAAAGGAGGAACAACGCATCATCTACCATTTAATATAATGAAAATATTATAAAAAAAATTGGTTGAAAATCATAAGTTGCGTTAAACTAGTCAAACTATTTATATTATAAAAAAAATTGGTTGAAGGAGAGAATTTTTAATATATTTTTTTTAATTCAAAACAATCATCAAATAAGTTGCGTTAAATTAGTCAAACTTGTATTTAATTATCATTTTAAAACAAAAACAAAAAACATATTTAATTGACGAGATGAAGATATATATATATATTTAATTTGGAAGAAATTTTGGTATAAACTTATAACATGGACGATCAATTTAGAATTTGATTGACAAAAAAAAAATAGTTTTAACACACGCCAAAATCTAATTTAAACCTTTAACAAGATTAAAAAAAATATTTTACACAAGAATGAAGTAAATCAACATGTTCCAAATTTTATAATAAAAAATCAAAAAATAAATTTTATTACTTAAAATCTTTATTCCTTACCTATAAAAGCACCCAAACCCTCCTGACATGAAAGAACACAACACTCTCCCTGTCTCTTTCTCTCCTTCTCGAAAAAGAAAAGAAACGAAACAGAGCTACTCTCTATCCATCTCGCTAACATGACTCGGCCTTTCAGGCTCTTAAACGCTGACACGAACTCTTCGGCGACTACCACTGGGTCGCCCCCACAACCACCAGCCACGGTGGACCCAGACTTCATGGTCATACTAGCAGCACTTCTCTGCGCTCTAATTTGTGTTCTTGGCCTGATCGCTGTAGCTCGCTGCGCTTGGCTCCGCCGCTTATCATCCCATACTCCAGCGCCACCAGCTCCTCTCCCTCCTCCTTCCGTCGCCAACAAGGGGTTGAAAAAGAAAGCCCTCCGCTCCCTCCCCAAACAAACCTTCTCTGAAGATTCCGCCGGAAAATTCTCCGACTGTGCAATCTGTTTAGCGGAATTCTCAGTTGGAGATGAAATCCGTGTGTTGCCTCAGTGTGGACATGGGTTTCACGTGGCTTGTATTGACACGTGGTTGGGGTCTCACTGTTCGTGCCCTTCTTGCCGTCAGATTTTGATGGTTGCCAGGTGTCAGAAGTGCGGGGGTTTGCCTTCAGGTTCGAGTTCTATTAGTGGCGGTGGTGGGGCTGAAACTGAGGCTGGACTGAAGGAGTGTGAAGATGATGCAAATAGGTTCTTGCCGTAGCTTAGTTAGCTTATTTAAAATATATATATATATATATATATATATATATATATATATATATAAATTATAGCTAGCAATTTAATCTTGTTACTAATTAAATATGATATTAATCAATTCAGGATTGTAAGCTAATGTTATTTATATTAGGATAGTGGCTGTTTGGTAATTAATTAAATATGATATAATTCCAACTTGTTAAATCGAGGGAAGACTCCAAGCCGTAGTTTTGAAGCTAGTATGTTTAGCGGGTTGATTTGGGATTGAAACTGTACTGGATTGAAAAAAAAATAGAATGAAAAAAATCTGATATAACTCAGTTGATCTGGTAAGATCTGGTTAAAAAACTAGTTATAATCTATTGATTTTTATTATTTTTAGTAAACAATGTTATTTTAATTTAAAAAAATTAACCTAATTAATTTAATTAAAATCCAAAACTCAATCTTAAATCGGACCAGACTTGAAAGAGGTGGAAAATAGAATTAAGAAATAAAAAAATAAATAACAAAAGACAAGCTAGAAGTTGTTTGAAGGAGAGGAATCCAGTAGGCGAGGGGCACCTGTCAAACATTAGCCATCAAATATCGACCACTTGAGTTGTGGCCTGCGTTGACGAGATGCTTGCTTGCTTGCTTTCAAAGATCCGGAGTAGCGGTACAGCAGTTAAACAGCAATTGTTAAAACGAGCGGTATGAAATCCGACTCGATTTTAGAGGTGAATCCGATGCTCCATTGATTAAGCATCCGACATTCATTGTATTTTAAATTAGGAGACAACCCGATCAAACTCAATTTACTTGGGCGTTTAACTAGTTACCCGATCAACCCTCTCATATCTTGATCCAATTTTTTTAAAAAAATCTTGAAATATGCTGTTAAGTTAATATTTTTTTTGTATTTTTTATATTATTGACATAAACCCATCAAAATAATCATAAAACATTAAGAAATATATTATTTAAAAAGCATTTTTTAAAACTAAAAATACTTAAAAAAAACAGAATTTTAGTAGAAGCAGGAGCCGTGAAAAAATCAAGAAGTAAATCATATTACTGTGTCCCAATTCTGAAGTGGAATGTTTAATTTTATATATCATCCATCGCCTTCGTTGACAAGGCTATAAGATTGAGAGCAAACATTAATGGGTTAATAAATATGATGATATTCCTTGGATCGACAACGGCGTCAGAAAGTGGCAACCGCGAAATTAAGTGCAGCAACACATGTGTCCCAAGGCTCGTACAAGATAAGTAGAGAGCTGTCTTGTCATCGGACGAAGGAGGAGGAGCCATTGTGTTGGAGGATGAGAGAGATTGCAAGTGCTCGTACTACGTCAGGCCATAAATATTGAAAACTTTGGTTGCTCGTGCCACGATTTTAATAATTTGATTGGGTTGTTTTTTTTTGTTTAAAGAAAGGTCATGATTATACTTGAATACAAATAATCCTTAATTTAAATTATTTTTTCACATCAAATTGTGTTAAAATTCTGATTTATTTAAAAATTAAAAAGATTCAACTCTTAACTTGTATGTTGTAACTCATACTGTATTTTTTTTAAAAAAAAAAAACTGCTTCGGGTGGGCTTTATCAAGTATATTTCTACTTAAAATTAATTTAATCTATTTTTATCATAATTATTAATAAAAATAAAAATTTATTGACTATGCAATCTCATTAAAAAATACGAGTAATTAAAAAAAAGGGGCGAAGGATGTATTAATTTCTTATTGTTTGCGGCCATGGTAACGATAGAGTCAACAAACTAACCCACTAACTAACCTATGAACAAAAACCTAATGGCCAATAAAATAATCTCCTTAAGATATGATTAAATATTCACTAATTAAATAAATGTTCACGTAAAGAACCTCATTTATATAGAAATATGCGATCATCCTCTTTCCTGTCTTTACCTAATAAAGATGGTGCTAGTCCAC
>Ga0325403_1000847_pt1 | contig 23721 bp, 19 predicted proteins | sample PopdelMetagenome_19_FD_205665 | JGI IMG/M metagenome (GOLD analysis project Ga0325403, IMG submission 205665) | Populus deltoides microbial communities from Bellville, Georgia, United States - Xylem-PdKOR-R4 | ecosystem: Host-associated > Plants > Phyllosphere > Stem > Wood/Secondary xylem... | reverse complement strand
TCCTTCCTTCCCGGTCGCTGCCTCGTGCCTATTTTACGTCACCACACTAATCCATGTGTTGACCGAGGAGCCCATTTGTGCACCAGCTCATTACAAAACTGCCCCTGAACATCTCAAGAACTACAGAATTATCCCTTCAGAATTTAAGTGTGCCGCTGTAGTAACTACTAGTTAGTTAGAGCAGCTTGGTTAAGTAGCTATCAGCCTCAGTCAACGAAGAACGGGATCAGGGGTGATATTGTAAAAAACACAAATACTCTCTCCTTTACAAAAGTCGTTACCTTTTACAACCTAATCCATCATAGTGCGCAAGGAAACCATGGGCTTTTCCTCCATTATCCGTGTGATCCACTTTTGTTTAATACGTGTGTTTTGTATTGTTGTAGATTTTTTTAAAATATTTTTAATTATGATTTTTAAAAATAATTTATTTGATTAAAATTGTTGTGAAATAAATTTTTAAGTATAAAATAAATAAAAAATATATTATTTTAACTTTTATAAAATTAAGATTCGAAACGTAATTATATAGAGAGTGAGTATAAAAATACAGAAGTTATTTAATTAATTAAATAGTTTTTTTGTATGATTGAGCAAAAAAATAAGAACTTTGATGATATTAACATTTGTTTTATTTTTTAATTGTAAATAATTATTTTATCTTTAATGAATTGTTTTATTTTTATTTGATGAATTTTTTTTTCTTTGAGAAAATTCTAGGAAATTATCATGTAGATTTTGTAAAACTTTTATGATCCCATAGTATCATTCACTTTCCAAGTCCACTCAAAGATAATTTATATCCTTTAAATTAACTTTCTTTTCTACATTTCAGCGAAAAATTAAATTTTCCATCACAATAAATTCCATATTTAAATTGTCGTGGGCGGTATCTAGAAACAATGGCATGTTTATCATAATACTTTGAAGGCAACCATTTGCTCATACCTAGTGGACTCAAAACCAAAGTGCTCTTCTATCCTGACATCACTACTACAATGATACCCTTCGACGCCAAGCTAGTTCCTCTGTGAAATCATTCACTTTTATTTTTTATTTTTAAAATGTATGTTTAAAAATAATTTTTTATATTTTAAGATCATTTTAAAAATACTGATATTAAAAATAAATTTTAAAAAATAAAAAATATATATTTTAATATATTTTCAAGCAAAAAATAATTTTTTTAAAAAATTGTTGTTGCAATACTAAACATGTAAAATACACGTATTTTTTTAATTAATTTCAAATTGAAAAAACATTAAAATATAGTTTTTTTCCATAATTTCTCTTATTTTTAATATTAAATTAATAAAATTATCAAGAAAATATATGGAAATATTAAATTTAATATTTTCATGCGAAATATAATTTAAAAACTATTTTAAAAGCACAGAGTATCAAATGACAAACGGGCACTTAATTTAAAGTAATTGATCAGTGAAAGAACCACAAACTTTTACTAGTCGTTGACTCATCAAATCACTTTCAGTGGTGCATATGTAATTATTGTCTCTTTGAATGCCATTTCGCTCACCGGATTTATACCCAACATCTCCCCTCATCTTCCTTTGCCAAATGCCAACCACATTTCAAATCCTGCCGTTAAGCCTCGCCCTTCTCTTCCCGGCAAAATAAACCCAACCGGAAAAACCACCTGAAACCCTTCAGGATGTCCGAATTAACCATCCTATTTCTCAGAACTTCACCCCTCCTCTGCGTTCTAGTCCTACTACTTTCCCTGCCCTTCAGAGTAATTTCCCAAGATGCCAACACTGAAAAAACTATCCTTCTAAAACTGAAACAACAACTTGGCAATCCACTGTCCATTCAGTCCTGGAACTCATCATCCTCGCCGTGCCATTGGACAGGGGTAACCTGTGGAGGCGATGGCTCGGTGTCTGAACTTCACCTTGGAGATAAAAACATCACAGAAACAATCCCAGCAACAGTTTGTGACCTGAAAAACCTGACATTTCTCGACATGAATTTCAACTACATTCCAGGAGGATTTCCAATAGTTCTGTACAGTTGCACAAAGCTTCAGTACTTGGACCTGTCACAGAATTTTTTTGTCGGTCCAATACCTGGTGATATTGATAAATTATCAGGTCTCAGGTATATAAACCTTGGAGCTAATAACTTCACAGGCAATATTCCACCACAGATAGCGAAACTGACAGGGTTGCAGACATTGTTTCTGTATCAGAATCAGTTCAACGGTACGTTTCCTAAGGAGATTAGTAAGCTTTCCAATCTTGAAGTGCTGGGATTGGCGTTTAATGAGTTTGTGCCCTCTTCAATTCCTGTGGAGTTCGGTCAGCTAAAGAAGTTGAGGTATCTGTGGATGAGACTCGCGAATTTGATTGGTGAAATACCGGAGAGCTTGACCGATCTTTCAAGTCTTGAGCACTTGGATTTAGCTGAAAACGATTTGGAAGGTAAGATTCCTGACGGGTTGTTTTCGTTGAAGAATTTGACTTATTTGTATCTCTTCCAGAATAAGTTGTCTGGTGAGATACCTCAGAGAGTCGAAACGTTGAATTTGGTGGAGATTGATCTTGCAATGAACCAATTAAATGGTTCGATTCCAGATGATTTTGGCAAGTTGAAGAACTTGCAATTTCTGAGTCTGTTTGACAATCACTTGTCCGGTGAGGTACCACCAAGTATAGGCCTTCTTCCTGCACTGACAACATTTAAGGTTTTTAGCAACAACTTGAGTGGAGCCTTGCCACCCAAAATGGGCCTTTATTCAAAACTTGTAGAATTTGATGTTGCAACCAATCAATTCAGTGGCCAACTGCCTGAGAATTTATGTGCTGGAGGTGTCTTGCTGGGTGCAGTTGCCTTTGAAAACAATCTCTCTGGGCGGGTGCCTCAATCTCTTGGAAATTGCAACAGTTTGCACACGATTCAACTTTACAGCAACAGCTTTTCAGGTGAGATACCTGCAGGTGTTTGGACAGCCTCCAATATGACTTACTTGATGTTAAGTGACAATTCCTTTTCGGGGGGACTTCCGAGCAAGCTGGCATGGAATTTGTCAAGGTTGGAACTCAGCAACAACAGATTTTCTGGTCCGATTCCTCCTGGAATCTCTAGCTGGGTGAACTTGGTTGATTTCGAGGCGAGCAACAATCTTCTTTCTGGTGAAATTCCTGTGGAAATAACGAGTCTGCCTTACCTTTCAAATCTTCTGCTTGATGGAAATCAATTTTCAGGTCAACTCCCATCCAAGATAATATCCTGGAAGTCATTGACTAGTTTAAATCTCTCAAGAAATGCACTTTCTGGCCAGATCCCAAAGGAGATCGGGTCTTTACCTGACCTGAATTATTTAGATTTGTCTCAAAACCATTTTTCTGGTGAAATCCCTCTTGAATTTGACCATTTGAAACTGATTTCCCTCAACTTGTCCTCCAATCATCTATCTGGGAAAATCCCAGATCAGCTTGATAGCCTTGCCTATGATAACAGCTTCCTGAACAATTCTAATCTCTGTGCTGTTAATCCAATTCTAAACTTTCCAAATTGCGATGCTAAACTTCGCGACTCTAAAAAAATGCCCTCTAAAACTCTTGCCTTGATTATGGCTCTTACTGTGACCATTTTTCTGGTCACTATGATAGTCACCTTGTTTATGGTTAGGGACTACCAAAGAAAGAAGGCAAAACGTGATCTGGCAGCATGGAAGCTGACCTCGTTCCAGAGATTGGACTTCACAGAAGCAAACGTTTTGGCAAGTTTGACAGAAAATAATCTGATTGGAAGTGGAGGATCGGGGAAGGTTTACCGGGTGGCCATAAACCGTGCAGGTGACTACGTTGCTGTCAAGAGGATTTGGAATAATGAAAAAATGGATCACAATCTTGAAAAGGAATTTTTGGCAGAGGTTCAGATACTGGGAACAATTAGGCATGCAAACATAGTTAAATTATTGTGCTGTATTTCAAGTGAGAGCTCAAAGCTTCTTGTTTATGAGTTCATGGAGAACCAAAGCCTTGATAGATGGCTTCATGGGAGGAAGAGAAGTTCATCAATGGGAACAAGTTCAGTCCATAATTCTGTCTTGGATTGGCCCACAAGGTTCCAGATTGCCATTGGAGCTGCACGAGGCCTAAGCTACATGCATCATGACTGCTCCACTCCTATCATTCATCGAGACGTGAAGTCTAGTAATATCTTGTTGGATTCTGAATTGAAGGCAAGAATAGCAGATTTTGGACTGGCCAGAATATTGGCTAAGCAAGGAGAGGTTCATACCATGTCTGTTGTAGCAGGTTCTTTCGGTTATATGGCCCCTGGTAAGATCATTCAACAACTTCAATGTGCTTTATCAAGTATATTCACTGTTCATTTAATTCCAACTCAGAATTTTGAGATCACACCACACCATTTAAATCTATTTTTTCCTCATTTTTATGGCAGAGTATGCCTATACGACAAGGGTGAATGAAAAGATAGATGTCTATAGCTTTGGAGTTGTCCTCCTGGAATTGGCGACTGGAAGAGAACCTAACAGTGGAGATGAGCATACCAGCCTTGCAGAGTGGGCATGGCAGCAGTTTGGACAGGGAAAGCCTGTCGTTGATTGCCTTGACCAGGAGATTAAGGAACCGTGTTTCTTGCAAGAAATGACCACTGTATTCAACCTAGGACTCATTTGCACGCACTCCTCGCCATCCACCAGACCTTCTATGAAGGAGGTTTTGGAGATTCTGCGTCGAGCTTCTGCAGACAGTAATGGAGAGAAAAAGACAGGTGCCGAGCTTGATGTTGTTCCTCTCTTGGAACAGTAACTTATCTTTGTGCCACAACGCAGCACGAGACGGCCAGATGATAATAGCAGCTTAGTTTACAGCCTATGAGTATCGTAGCTCTGCCTCTCTCTCTCTCTCTCTCTCTCTCTCTCTTTTTTGGTAATATAACGCAGCATAGTCAAGAAATAATACCCGGTCTCCTCTCTTCCCAGTCCGAAGCAGCCACTCGTTTCTGATGATTGTATTAAATTTGTTTCAGACCCTTAATTTTAGTGTCGAACGACTGCAAAACCGGGTTCAATATAGTGCAGCGAACCTTAAAAGAGTAGCTTGATCATGGAGATTTTAACTTGTTGGGTACTGGTTAGTGAAGCACTTCCACAACACTCCTGCACTATTTCAGACGGCAAGCCATCCACAACTCTAGAGACAGGATGGCCGTGCCTAAGCTGTTATGCACTATCCCTCTCCACCAAACTGCAGAGAGATGCCTCATGGAAAAAGTTCCACCATTTGTCCACTTTAATGGGAGATAGATAGAGAGTACTAAAAAAGCATGTCTAGTCCAATGGGAGATGGAGAGGGATTACTAAATAAACTTACATACAAGAAGTCGAGTATACAGAGACAAAAAAACCTTTACAAATCACACAACCAAGTTGATCTTGTTTGAAGTATAGTTGATTCCAAATAGACATTTCATTGGAAGGAAACTATCCTCACCCACCTGGGGGGGGGGGCGGCGCTGCCTAATTGAATTCCCCACGCCCACAAGGAAACAACAATTACAACTATAACAACGCACAAAGTCTTCAAAGCACCAGCATGCTCAACAGCTTCTTGGCACCAGGAAGTTTACAGCTTCTGCCAAAAGCAGCAAAGGAACGCACACCCATAACTTGGCCAAACCACTGAGCTATTCACAGTTTAATTCATGGCTGACCTGTCCCAGTCCACAGGGTAGTGCCAAACACACACCAAGAAACCCGCAACGAAAGCCAGCAATTAATGTTTAACTTACCAAGTTGCTGGTCCTTTCCTTTATAAACAGTGATTACATTACAGTGTTCCCCCTTGCCCAATGCTACGCGGTTGACTTCAGACTCAACCTGCAAAGAGAGAGCCATGCAACCAACCAAACAGGACAGCATAAAGATACCATGATTAACATGATGAAAATCAGGGTTTTAAAATGCATGCCTTATCATTGGCTTCTGCAAAGATTCTGACCTAGCACCATCTTGAGAATTTAAAACTTTCCCAACTGCAGTCTTCGGCTACATGATACAAAAGAAAGGCAAGGAGGTGGGTTAGCTTCCTGACAAATATTAGAGAAAAAAAATTAAAGGAAGGGTTAATGTATCTGAGCCTTAGACAAAAAACATGGTCAGGTTCTTAAGCACAATTACTGGAAACATAGCACTTATAGTGGTGCAGGACCTGTCACCACACATGCACCAGTTCGGAGATACTCTGTGCAAAACAATTAGCATGGTAAGACTATTGAACAGGTATTAATTACAGAACCTTACAGTAGTTGTGCAAAGATGAAACCTAGAATATAAAAGAACAATTCAGACGTTTCAAATTCATCTGCTAATTTTGGATCTGCCAACAGTAAAGATCTCGTTGCGTGGAACCATTCAACATTAGGTCCTGATTTCCTACTGCAAGGATTACAAGGCTGGAGGTCTCTAACAAATTTCTGGAATCCAAATGCATGATTCTCCACATAAAATTTCCATAAAAACAGAGCCATTGTCGCATTGACCCAGTTCCAAGGGAAGAGGAGGAAAGAAAGAGAAATGAACAGGCAACACAGTGAGTAAATGTAGAAAATTCTTTATTATATAGTATTAGTAAAGTACAGCAGCAATTCAGAGTTTAAACCTCTAATTCTTCTGGCAAGCTGTTCTGCAATAATACTCAGCTCCGCTCACATTCAAACATCCATTTTCCAGAAGTGAATCCGCATCCACAGCACACACATTACCCTGCAAAGATCCCCACTCTCACTATTGCCGGAACTTCTAGTATTGCCACAACTATCCACAACAATCTTTAACCCAAAAACTTCAAAGAGAATAACTCACCTCGCAGTTGAGGTTCTGAGAGCCAGAATGTGAACTTATAACACTTTCAGCAAATTCTACAACAGCTGTCTGACTACATGGTTTGACAAGTTCTCGGTCAACCTCCATGCCTCGACTAGCACCCCCAACCCAATTCATCAGTTTCCTTGAAGATCCATTCTCCAAGAAATTTGACCCCAAATCCTCAATTTTTTCATTCACGCCAACCTCCTTATGTTTTTCCCCAGTTCCAAAATTTGGCACTTCTTGTGAACTGACCACCTCTTGCTTTGTAATTGGATCAAACATCAATCCCATTGGCTCTGAGCCATTCATATGATCAGCTGGTTCTAGCTCATTCCTAACTATTGGTGAATCATGTACATCCATTGAGGTCTGCCGATTTAAGGGTGACTCCTGATAGACAGTCACACCCAGCTGCCTAGCATCCCCCAAATTACCTTTTTCACTCTCTAACTGCCCACTAGTTGACCTAACCTCGGAGTTGCTAGCAACATCCTCGCAGTTGCTAACAATGTCCCCAATGGTTGAACACCCTAATATAACCCCTTCACAGGAACTAGCCAGAGATGTCACACCAGACCTACCAGCACTACTAGAAGGAGAAACAGACTGCAGTCTTTGTGGGCTTGTAGACGCCCGTTTCTCTGGTTTAACTGGCTTCAAATCTTCCATTTCACAATCATTTTTCCGCTTAACATGTCTCTCAGCAGACCCAGACTGGGATCTTGCAACATCTTCACTAGTCCTGTTAGTCTGTTGGTTCATATGTCGTGATGGTCGAGAACGCTTGTACCCATCAGGGAAAACAAAGCCCGGAAGCTGTCTTCTACGAACATGAGAGACGTATATATCCATCCCTGGTTTCCAAGGCAAGTACATGTTTATATCTTGTCTAAACTCATCAACTGTTCCCCGTATATCAAATTGCTGGCCCTCCTGGCCAGTCACTCCCTCTTTCCTCTGCAAGCCCATGAAGAAAGCACAATGTGCGCATTGCTTGGACGGATCTATATACTCATTTGGATAAGGATGGCACTGCAGCATCCCATCGGTGTCCCGCTCTATCTGAGAAATGTCACATGGAAGGGACAGCAAGTAAAGCAAGACAGCTGTCATACTTTGTTGGATCATCTTGTCTTCAATTAAGACAAACACTCACTACTACGTTAGAAAACATGAAAACTGAAAGGAGTATATCAGCTTGCAACAAGATTACAAGGTAAGATGCTTACCTTCAAGGTAAGTTGTCTAAGCCGAGACTCTACCCAGCCTTTCCAAGCTAGCAAATCAACAGCATCTGCTGCAACTATGTCAACTTGCAGGTAATTTTTGTATGCCTCAAAGAAAAGATAAGGCTCAAAAAGAGCACTCCACTGTGCCTTGCTCAGCTCAATCTCCTGCAAAGAGAACAAAGTGACAAAGCAACAAAGTATCAATAGTATAATGTAGGAAAGTAGAGGAAAATAGATTGCTACTTGTGCTCTCACCTCACATATCCTGTTACCACTTTGGAATTGCTCTGTCATAACACGAAGAGTACTTGTAGACACATTATAGCTAGAATTCATGCAAGGATATGCAGGAGTTATTATTGGCATATGATGAAACCGGTCTCGAGGATTTTTGCGAGGATCCCACACAGGAAACCCAAGTGCATCTTCTTCTATTGAGCATAGCATCACAGGATTCGGCCAACGCCATTGTGTGTAAACTCTGAAGAACCGAGAGACTAGCATACTAGGAATAGCATTAGGATAAAGCTGGCACACTCGGGCAACTAGAAGAGCCCAGTTTACTCCACCAAGGAAACCAGTAACCTAAACATTTAAGGAGAAGATGAAAACCATAATTTAGTGTGAAATGGCAATTGGAATAACTCATCAAGATGCCCAATCTTACATTTGAATAAACACCGCGCCTTTTAGCCCAAAACTTCAGACATCTGAGTGTTGCCCGAAAGTGCTACAATTTTTTCAATGGTTAAAATGACTGTCAAATCACTGAATCGTTATAGTAAAATAAGTAAGAATACAATAAGTCACCTCAACATTTGGAACAAGTTTAAGAATTTGATCAGCAACCCTGCACCCATTTAGACTTCGAACAGTTTGCTCATCCACTTCGTAGAGCACAGACCCATTGGAGATGTCCAGGTCCTGTTGACAAGTTAGTTCCAGATCAAATTGAGCAAGCAACAATAATCAGTGCTTCGAATGTTAAAACACATCAAATCATAGGCTTTGCTACCCCAAACTCATGACAGGATAAAAATGCTAGAACTTGAAGCTGACAAGACCCGATCAGCTAAGAAGCTTTAGACAAACCAACAATACACTCCAAAAGCTGATGATAGCGGCTATACAAGGCAAACCCATCCCCGCAATCCATGCAAAACAAGATTCTTACAAAATACGTATAATAATCACCAAGCATATTTTACAAAAACCTACAAGATTGTCAAAAGTAGCTACTATTGGGCTAGAGTGGTAAAACAGGATGGGAGGAGCAGGTCTTAGAAAATTTTACCAAAACACAGAGAGGAGATTTTTTATGAGTTAAAGATTAGCATTCTCAGTATTAAAGTGCATCTCAAATCAAAAAAAGAAGAAACACTGAACTCCAGATTTGCTACTGAAGTTCATTATCAATGAGAGAAACAACAAATGAGGAAAAAGAGGAAAGAGGAGGGGGGGTTGAGGGGGGCAAACCATACCAAGTGATAAATGTTAAAACTTTTCTGCATGTGCCACAATAAAATTAAAGAGCATAAGAAAATAATGCATAACATGGATATTTCAAAGACTAGGGAGCTTACTTCTGGAACAACCAAAAGGGATATACTTGCATAAAGAAGGTCAATTGATATTCCCTGGAATTTAAACTTCATAACCGGGACATGAGCATCTGGAACTGGCTGAAGTTCAGTAACTTCTTCCATCTCAGCCAGCTTATCATGCAAGACAATAAAGAAGTCTCCCTAAAAAACAACTTAGCATGTCAGTCAAAATACCATAGAACTAAAAGAAAATAAGCCACGTTTATGAGTCACCTCTCGATTCACATATGATGGTCCAACACACAAGGTGTCTATGTCAGCCCCAGGACCATGCACCTGTTAAAACAGTAATCATTGCCATAAATGCAACAGAAAATGTAATTAGATCACTAAAGTAACAAAATAAGATTACATCATATTCAGAAACAACAGCCTAACAATTCTAGTGTACTTTTGAATGATTTTTAAAAAGCCCACTTTGTTTCATCTGGGCAGACAAGCCAGCAGTATCCTTTCACCACAATATTAGCTAGAACTAAACTAAAACAGCACAGAATGAGTGTTGGTTGCAACTAAAACCCCAAAGATTTAAGTGAAGCAGGACAAAGCAGTTGGGCGCACAGCCACTGGTTTAGGTATTTGCCAAGGACACACTTGCAGCCAGGTGGCTCAAGCAAGACTATGAAAGGTTCTAGTGGGGACACCAGACCCAAGACATTGTTTACACACTCGTATGGTCATAGACGATGGAAGGTAGCCCACACCATTGAAAGATTGGGCTTAGCTTATGTTTTGGTTTAATTTATTTTAACTTTTAGTTGAGATTATTAATTAGACTTTATTTGTTGGGCTTGATTTAATTATTGTTGAGTATTTTATTTAGTAGGCTATAAACCCAATTGTTTGTTCTAGTTAGGGTTTTAGTATTTATATCATACTTTTCTAAATGTTAGGGAGTTTTTGATGAATTGAATAAAAATTGCAGAGTTGCATACTTTTCCGACTCCCATTCTTCTCTTTTCTGGCTTTTTATTCTCTTTATTTGCTTTTCATTCTTAGCTTCTTTCTCTAAAGCTTCTCTCTTTCCTTCTTTAATTCTTTTTATCATTGTTCCACATCAGGTTCGTGCTTGGAATAATAGGCCAGTATAACATCATATTGAATCATTGAATTGGCAAGAAAACAATTTTCCTAAGTTCATTACCGCTTCCATACATTAACAAACAAAAAAGATCAACATTTCATTTTCCGATCTGCTAATCTTATTGCAATTTCCTATTGAGCTAAAAACTACATATTGGCAATCCAAAAGCAACAAATATATTCAAGCATTCATACAACTGTGCAGAAATAACTACAAAAAGAGGAGGAAACAGATTGAGTCATCATAAAGCACAAGAAAACATATACCCCAAGACGATAAGACCCGAAAGTAAAAATAACAGCATTGGCTTCCTCTACCATCTGATCAGTATATCCCCTTTGACGCGTCAATCGCTTAACCCAGTCTTTCACAATCTACGGCAACAACAAATTAACTTCTTCACAAAACCATAATAATTTCTACAAAAAAATCCCATCTAATTAAAAAACAAATCAGTACACATAAAATACAATAATAAGAAAACTGATTTCGAATATTGTTACCTGATCGATACGGCCCAGAACCTCTTCTCTCTTCATAGCCTCTTCTTTGCTCTCGTATAAACCCGAATCAACCAAAAACTACCAAAAACATCATTGGATTAATAGTAAGCAAAATTAATTAAAAGAATGAAGAGCAAAGTTTTGTGATTATCCACTAGTCACCTTCTCTAATTCCGCATTTCGATGGAGATCAGGTTCAGTAGGACCCGCGACGGAGATTGGTTTCATTATTCCGTACCTCTTCGCCGCAGTTCCGTTTGGACTCTGAGAACCCACCATTCCGATTCCCCCGAACAAATAAAATAAAACACAAAATTGAAATAATAAAAAGATTAGCAGATCGGAAAAAAAACCCTAATCTGTTGATTTTTTTTCCTTTTTTTTAATTAAAAACCCTGAATTGAAGTTAATAAAATTGGGAATTTTTGAGATCCGGATAAAAAGTCAAATAAAAAATTGAGAGAGGGAGGGTGGGGATTGAGAGGGAGGAGAGAAAGCGGTGGGCTATAAGGGAGTGTTTGGACTTTGGAGAATCTAATGATATTGGTGGGTACTTGAGATTTTTTATTTATTTATTAGTAACAGAAAAGAGCGCTGCATAGCACGCGCTTTCTCTTTGCATTATCAAATAATCAAATAGTATTTGAAGCTTATTTTTAAAATTATTTTTTATTTAAAAATATATTAAAATAATTTTTTAATATTAATATGTGAAAAAAATTCTAAAATTATAAAAAAATAACTTTAAAATATCAGGATTTTAAAAGATTCAAACTGAAACGTAGGATCAAACACCACATCACTCATGGAGTATTTATTAATTTTTTCTTTAAATATTTTTTAGTTATAATTTAAATCTATCAAATAATATGGTAAACATATTAAAACTTTGTCTGTTTTTATATTTTAAAAATATCATTAAAAAAAATTTAAAAAAATTATTTTTTCTTTACTTGAAAATAATATTTTTTTGTGTTTTTAAATTATTTTGATGTGCTAATATTAAAAATAATTTTTAAAAAATAAAAAAATATTTTATTTTAATATATTTACGAGTTAAAAATACTTTAAAAAATAACCATAATCATATACTCAATCAACCCTTAAATCATACAATGAAAACACAATTTTTTCTATTAATGAGATTATTGTATTGTTCTTGACTTTGAATATTATCTGATTTTTTTTAACAAAGAAGATTAGTTGATTGAATTTGATGTAACCTAGTCACTTTTAACCAATTTCATAGATTTAAAATAATATTTTATAATCTAAAAAAACATAAAATTGAATGAGCTATTAATTCATCAAGTTTAAATAAAATTGAAAATAATAATCCAATGATTATAGTTGCGGAAAATTTAGTGTGTTGACTGTTAACATTATAATATATTGATTGGTTGAAGTAAATTTTTTAACTTATTGGGAATGACTATTTCAGGATTTAATATTAAATTTATTGTTAAAATCTAATTAAAACGAGTTTTTTATATATAGAATTGATTTCGAGTATTATAATATATGGATTGACTTTGAATATTATTTGAGTGTTTTTTTTTTAACAAAGGAGATTAGGTAGTTGGATTTGATAAAATTCAGGGGTGATTATTTTTTGTTCGGTTTGGTTTTTATCAAAAAAAATAACCAAATCAAAATTTTTTAAAAGAAAATCAAAACCAGTTTAAACCAATCGGTTTCGGTTCAGTTCGGTTCGTTTTTTTGACAAAAACCTGTTCGAACTGGTTTGGCTCGGTTTTTTCAAAATTTTAATCGGTTTTTTTCACGGTTCGGTTTTCTCGATTATTTTTTTATAATGTTCTCGATTTAATCGGTTTTTCAGTTTTTTTCTTACCCCTACTACTAAATTTATTTAACTAGGCTAATCAACTTACACGATGAACTGATCTAGATATAAAATTGAACTGAATGGGCTATTAATTCATCAAATTAAAATTCATTTGAACATATTAATCCAAGTTTAGTGATTATAGTTGTAAAGAGATTGATAGTAGGCTAAGTGTGTCAAGCGTGACACTATGATATATTGATCGAAGTAAATTTCTTAATTTGTTGGGAATGATTATTTTAAACTTGACTAAATCTTTTAATTGTTAAAATCTAAATTTTAATTTTCACTAAATATCTTAATTGTTAAAATCTAACCAAGATGCTGTTTTTACATAGAAAAAACTCGGAATACTACTTGAATTGATTTCGAATATTATCTGGGTGTTTTATTTATTTTTTCAAAAAAGGAAATCAGCAAGTTGAATATTTTACCATCAAAATTAAATTTAAATGAATACATCAATCAAAGTTTAATGATTGAATTTATTGTTAAAATGTAATTGAAACTCCTTTTTTATATAGAAAAGGTCAGAATACAAAACTTTCCCGAGAAAAAAATATTAACATCATTTATATTATAATTCATTATCAAATATAAAATGAATTAATTAATATTAAATTATTAAAAAATTTACCGGGCTAAATTTTGCACCGAGTACCATTGTAATTACAACAATAAATCATCTCTTCATTGTTTGGTTTGCAATTACCTTACTGACAGGAAAAAAAAAAAGAAGAAGAAGAAAAAAACCCTCCTATTTAGTCCCATTATCATTTATCAACATTAAACAAACACTTAAAAAATAATTTAATTTCCAAATTAAAAATTTAAAAATTAAAATTATTGAAAAATATATATAAAAACAAAACAACTGACTTGTCGTTCAAAGCTTGAACACCCTGCAAAAAAATAAATTCTCTTGATCCCTACTGTCACCGTACTCCTTCCTACGTTGGAAGAGGCAGACAGAAAGAAACTGTAGGACTTAGAGTGTGTTTGGTATTGCGGTAGCTGTTGTGGTTGTGGTTTGAAAAAAATTGTTTTATAAAAAGTAATTTTAATTGAGGTTGGTTTGAAAAAATAGGTGTTTGGTTAAAACTGTGGTTGAAATTAAGGTTGAATAAAAAGTAGTTTAATGTGTTTGGTTAAGAATGCTTTTGAAATTAAAGTTATAAAATAATTTTAAAAAATATATATATATATATATTAAAATTGATGGTTTTTAATTTAAATGTTGTAGATTTAACTATGTTTATTACTTCATGAAATAAATAATACTTTATATAAAATATTTTTTATTATACCATTAAACCATCTACAATTCCATTACGTACAAAATTCATTCGACAAGAATTACAGTTTCTATTATTTTTTGAGCGTGCAATAAAATTAGATAAAATATTATTATGAATAAAATTGATTTGATATTATAATGCATGTGAATTTAATTCACTCTATACTAGTTTTTCAGGAAAAAAATATTGTTTACATGACAATGCGAGTAAATTTAATTCACTCCAAACCAATTTTTTTTAAAAAAATACAAAAATTAAACACACTAAAAAAAAGAAAAAAAAGAGTTCACTTGAATAGTGCAAGTGAATTGCACCGTGCACGTAAACAAAGAATTTCAAAAAGCAGCTATGAGTTGCTTTGTAAAATTCGTGTGCAAAACGTGAAATTGTATAGGATCCACCAAAATTAAACTGCGTTTTTAGTATAACCAAACATCATATTTGCTGTGGTTGCTTCAAACGCAAAAGCAACTACGCAAACAAACAAAGTCTTACAGGACACACCCAAAAAAAAAAAAAAAAACTGACACAGCAAACTAAACTAACCTCGCATTCACCCAATCAGGAAAAATTCCAACTATATGCTACCTTGCCTCTCTCCTATCCTCCGCTAAGCTTCAATGGTGCGTGCCATTTCACGCCCAACTACCCCTCTCCCTCACTCTACTCGCTCACCGACTTCTACTCTCTCCTCTCCTCACCCTCCTTCGAGCCTTTCCTTCACTACAAAACCCAACAATTTTAATCTCCTTTTGTTTGCTAAAACTGGACTCTTGATAAAAAGTTTGAAATCTTTTCTCAAGATAACTATAGGTACACGGTTTGGGCCTCACAGAGCCTCTGGCGGCGGAGAGGAGGAGTGAAGACAAGGACTTAGAGTTCAGTGTTAGCATTTGCATTGAAGAAGGCATCCCCAATGACCCTGAAATATTGGTAATCTTTAAAGAAAACATCTTTCTTTTGTCTGTAAAGATAAACTTACGTGTTTTGATGTTTGATTGGTGATCTTGACAAATGGGTTTGGTGTCTTTTTGTGAATGGTGGTTTTGTGCAGAGCATAGCAGAGTTGCTAAGACTAAATGTGCCAATGGCAATGAAGCTTGCATTTGATAGTTTTAGAAGTTCAACTTTCAAAACAAGGGATGAAGCTATAAATGATTTTGGTGGATATGACAGCATTGAGTTGTCTGTGATGCTTTGCAATGATGAATTTATTAGAAAACTCAACGAAGAAAGGAGGGATGAGGATCATGCAACTGATGTTCTTTCAATGTCACTACACGTGCCTGGTCTTGACCTTGACCTTCCAATTGTAAGTGAGAAATCTATTGATCTAGTTAATTACAGGATTCATTTAGAGTGACAACTTGGACAAGTCACTTTTCGTTTTTAATTATTTACAGCTTATGTTGGGTGATTTAGTGATTTCTATTGAGACTGTTGCACGACAGGCAGAGGAAAGAGGACATGAGCTTATTGATGAAATTCGGGTTCTCCTGGTTGGTGCAATTTTGTTTCAGTCTTCACTTGCATGTTTTGGCATCTTTTTTTGGCTGTTATGATTTCTGTACATAATTTGGATGCCTGAACGTACTGTATTAGTGTAGTTGCTTGACTTCATATTATATTGTTTGACTCTCTTGATTACTTTATGCATGTCCAGGTTCATGGGATGTTGCATCTTTTAGGATTTGATCACGAAATTAGTGAAGAGGCTGGAGCGAAGATGGAGGAGGAAGAGGGGATTCTTTTGGAGAGTCTTAAGTGGAAAGGAAAAGGACTGATTCAGAGTGCATATGATGCAGAAACTAATAGGAACCATCATATGGAAAATTCAGATGGTAATTTACTGTGTTGATGTTTTATTAGTTTACTTTTTTGGATGCATACTTCGTTTTTTTTTTTGGAGGCACAGTGCGCTGCATATACGTGCATAGATATGTATCCATGAGCATGCAATGATATCATCTTACACTGCTGTGTTAAAAGACAGGTAGAAAGAAATCAGTCTTCGATTCTATAAACCAAAGTTCAGCTATATCTTCTGCGATGTGGATGGTGAGGTGACCCTTGCTTCTTGATGGCATAACCACATGTTTTGCACGTTGGATTCTATTGTTTACTTTTTCTTCCCCCTTTTCTGATTGCTATGAACATTGCTGAACAGCAAAAGCCAAATCTCCTTGGTCAATGCATAGGCATTGAAAGAGGCTTTGTCAAGGGGTGTGAAGGTGGTGATCGCAACTGGAAAAGTAAGAAACTGTGCAATTCTACCTTTTTATCTCCAGTTCATTGACCACCAGCTAGGGCATTATTTATAGGCTTATGCTTTTGCAGTATTTGACATCTAGCTATATATTTTTCATGTAATGATGTCATGTTTAATCCCTAACTGTTGATTTTAACTCATTTATTGTCGCTTATTGGTGGTTTCTGTTTTATTTCAGGGGTTAATTATTTACGGTGGACAGGGTCGGGAAATTTTTAGAAGCAATTTGGGTTTGAGTGTCTGCGTAGAGGCAATAGTTTATACAGAAATATCATATGATAGCAACTGGGATTGAGCGGTGTCTGATTTTATCAGAATAATGAAGAAAAAGAAAAGGAGGCTCACACACACAGAGAGAGACAGAAAAAACTGCTGGGTGGTTGAACTTTTTTTGTCTCCTGGTCACCTGGATGTGATATAATATATATCATGCTGCTCCACGGTAGCAAACAGGTACCAATTACTGCCAAGTTGTATAGGACAGCTATTTGCTCATAGTTGTTCATAATGCCATCTGAGTTACTGTAGCAAACTGTGTTTATTCTTAATCTTGTACGGTGGAGTTTCGCCTGATTTGTCCTGGATTGGATATTCTTGGCTCTCAGGTGATTGGATGCAGCTGTCGCTGTATTGAATTCCCAAAATTTCATTGGAGTTGCCCACCCTTTTCATTTTAGTATCAAATTACAAGTGTTTTTTTAAGCAACAGGTTGTCTCATATATTGTAGTCTGATTGACTTTTTGTAAGACCGTATTTTAACAATCTCACTCATCTTCTTATTTACAATAGCACTAAAGCGCCCCCAAAAAAAAAACCGTAGTATCCATGTGTCATTGTTAATTAGTAATCCCCACTTTTTTCTTTTCTTTTTTTTTTAACATAGTAATCCAATCTTATTGGTGACTGATTTTAACCATTATGATAATTTTCTTCCAAGTACTGAAAAGAAAGAAACAAAGCTAAATGGCTTTACAAGACATGTGGATCTCTTTGTTGTATTGAAGGATCATTGTCATCATCAAATACTTGTTCTTGGTTTTGAAATTGTAGGCATGTCTCTACTCTTGGAAGAACAAGGTTCCTCTTATTGCATTCATCAATGATCGCTGCTTGACGTTATTTGAGCACCCTCTCGTTGATTCACTGCATACTGTATATCATGAGCCAAAGGTGCATATTTTTCACTCTAGTAACAATTCTCTGGTGTTGCCTGAGCGATTTTTCCTTGTACATATGATTTATGAGAAACTTTTTGCAGGCTGAGATCATGCCTTCATTTGAGCATCTCTTGTCTGCTGCTGACATGTAGGTATTTGCACAAATATGGTCTCATTTTCATTCTGAAGTATCAAAATAAAAGCAGTATGGATGTTTTGAACTTAAAAGGTTGACAGATTTTTGAAGTGTATGTTTAGCAAATGGTTTAAGCCATGATATCTTTTATTGAAATCAGCTGAGTGGTTCCTTATCAGTTTTTATGATGTCAATATTCAATTTTCGTTGTACCTCAGAAAATCATAGACATGGTTTTTCACTTGCAAGAGCATTCTTAAATTAAACAAACTATTGGTCCTGTCTTGCTCTCCTGATTTAATTGCGATCAGCTACCATGATAAGTGGCTGTTATGGAATATGTGCTCTTCTGTATAATTAAGCCCTAGACAACAAGTACTCTTCTGTATAATTAAGCCCTAGACAACAAGTATCCTCTCTACTTTGAGTCTTGTCTATTTCACAATGATTCACATCTTTTCAATGAACAATGATGATCTTTTTAGACACTGCTGAGGGAGTGGCTAGCACCCTCTGACCATACTGGTCAGGAGCAACTAGAGGTTATGCCAATGTCATCCAATCTCTCCCAGACATACTTGAATTTTATTTTAATTTTTTTGGATAAGAGTAATATTAAAGGGAAGAAATTGTACATAGTATAAAGGGTATATCCCAAAAATACAAATGCTTGTTATCCTGGTCTATATGACCAAAAATAACAAGAAGAAGAAGCAAAAGCTAAAAAGAAACTAAAAAGAACAAAAGCAGACTATAAACAACAGAGGAGTTGGTTGACCAGTTTCTGGAAATTCATTAATTGGTCGACTGGTTGATTACATATGAAATTGTGCTAAATAGAATCTCAAAATCAGCAAGAGCAAGGGTATTTCATAACTTTTTGAGGTGTCAAATAGGCCTGAAAGAGTTGGGATGTGAAATTTTGGTTCAAGCTCTACCAAATAGGACAGGACTAAATAAAAAATGTTCTCACAAACATCCTGATGAGATTGATAAATCTGATAAAAGTCTCGATTATTTTTCTCATACTAAATGAAGTAAATTAAGGTTGAAAGGGCTAACTGAAGTAGCTAATGTCGTGTCAAAGAAGGTCAATTCATAAGAGTCATGCTCGTGATAACACCCCGTACTGTAGTAGAGAATGGGCACTGAAAGAATAAATGTTCATGTGTTCCAACTTGCGACCCACAAAGGATACATGTAGAAGAAGGAATGATCTAAAAGCATGTAGTTTGTTCATAGTATTGAGATGACCCATAAAGGCAAGTCACAAGATAAAAGAGTGTCTCAGGATGAAACCTAGGAACTAGAGAAGATGGTGCATAGAGTCTGTAGGTCTGAAATCTCTAAGAACCTCCCATGCCAAGTCAATAGAGAACCTCCTCGATAAGTAACCATTCCAGGCATAATGATCTGGTAAGGCACTCATGGGGTTTAAAGTAATCAAGTCCTAAATAAGTTGGAGCTCCAGACCACCTGATGGAAAAGCTCAAGTACCCCTCATTCAATGATGTCTAAGACCTTAGCATTCCACGACTGTCCAATAGAAGTGAGCACCCTAAAAGGCACTAGGTCACATAAGAGGTAGTAGTCTCATCACCAATACTGGAGATAAACTTCCCTCTATATCAATCTCTGCTGAGAAAAATCTTTCTCTGTGACCAAGAGAAAACTAATGAGGCCTGACATACCAAAAGGATCTACCTCTAAGCAGAACACTATTGACCTATCTTGACCAAACTAATTATCTATCTAAAAGCAGTTGTCAAACATGCTTAAAAATAGTCGCTTTATTCCAGGTTTGAGCCTTTTCTTTTATTCTTAGACCACTCTCTTTAAAGGTATAACAAACATAGACCTAGACCACTTTAGCCCCTGAGTGGGAGAAAGAGTAGCCTTTTCGATGGAAGGCAACCAAAATACCCTCAATCATCTTAATAATAAAGCAAAGGAGAATAAAGATGAAGGACCAATAAATCTGGATAGAGAAGAGAACTAATTTGATCAATTGAAGACCCTCATCATAAGTAAGAGAAACAAAGGTCATCAACAAAGCACAAGTGAGTAATAGCATTATGTTGGTATCGTTAGTGATAACGAAACCTCAGGTTCTGTAAGGCCTATCTAAGAATGCCTTATAAACCCTCAATAACCAGAACAAACAAATAAAGAGATAAAAAGATCACCATGTTGAAAACCCCTAAAAAATAGGAAGAAATCATGACTCTCTCTATTCATAGCCACAGAGAAATAAGTCGTAGACATGCATACCTCAATCCATCTAACCATAATATCATGTACTATAGTAGCTCTTAAACTTGTAAGGATAAAATCCTAACTAATCGTATCAAAATCTTTTATGATGTCAATTTTCCAAGCATATCTAATCATAGAACTAGTTAAGTGATAGTTATGCATTAGCTCCTGAGTTAACAAGATAGCATTAGATATTTGCCTTCCCTGAACAAAAGCAATCTGAGCAAGTCTAATAACATTCGGAAAAAAATCCATTTTAATCTATTCACAATGACTTTAGATATGTATTTGTACATCACATTACAATATGAGATAGGTCTAAAGTCATTCATAGTGGTTAGAGTTTCAACCTTCGAGACCAAAGCAATCCTAGTATCATTGATACACATAGACAAAGTAGAAGAATAAAAAACATACCTCACAACGGTAATGAAGGCTTTACCAATAATTTTCCAACTTGTCTTGAAGAATAAAGAGGTATAATCATCTGGTCTAGAAGCTTTATCATCTGGGATGGAAAATAAAGATTATTTGATCTTATCATCAGTGATGCGTGACTTTAAAAGAGAAACATTATCATGAGAATCATGCTGGAGAAGTATCGAGAGGTGTTCTCTGTAGTGATTGTTAGGCGTGCAAAAAGTAACCCCTGGAAGTAGTGGACTGCTAACTGACCCAAACCTTGTTGATCTTAAACCCGAGATCTTGTCACATCAGTCAACCAATGGATTATGTTCCTCACCTATCTATATAGTAGAGATCTATGAAAGAATTTGGTGTTTTTATATTCCAAGTTTAACCATTGAATCTAATATCTCTGCTTGTAAAAAGCTTCTTCATCCCTACTCAACTAAAAAAACTCATTTGCAAACTCTTTTTCCACCCGCTGATGGTTATCAATATGAGGAGAATCGTCAAGTACAGACTGTGCTGCAGTCTATCTAGTTTTTGTCTCAATCACATGACTAGTTATGTGGCTAGTGTGTTGGTGGTGCAAAGACTTTAACTTAGGCTTTAGCAGTCCAAATCTCTTAGTAAACTTGTACATAGGGTTACCATCTATAAAAAGTTGTCATGTATCCGCAACTAAACCCAAGAAATCATCTCTATCAGCCCATAGATTCAAAAACTTAATGGATGCTTTAACCTTGGTTAGAGGATTAGTGAATTGAACAATCATAGCACTGTGATTTATGTAGTCTCTATGAAGGAATTCAGAACAAATAGTTGACCAAGTAGATAACTAACATGTGTTACTTAAAACCAATCTAGCTTCTCAATTATAGTACCTTTATCATGTTGACTATTGTGCCAAGTGTATTTCAAGCCTGAATAAGGAAATCTTACTAATTTTACAGCCTAAACGTAACTATTAAAATCATCAAGGTGGCTATACCAAGTGAGATCACCTTTTATTTATCAGAAGAGCTCTTCATATCATTAAAATCTTCTAAAACTAGCCGCGGTGTAGATTGAAAGTCAATAGCATGCAAACCCAGGTAATCTTATAGGTCTGGACACCCCAAATGTGAATTAAAGTCATAAACAAAAGTGACCACAAAGAAGCACTCATCAACCAAACTAGTTACCTCACATGTTAACCATCGATGAGATGAATACAAAAAAACAACATTATATATCATTGGATTTCATCCAACTAGAATACGATAATTAGAAGTAACAGAGACATTAGAAAATAATTTTCATGATGAAGGATTTATAGCCACCTCAAACCCTTATATGGTTTGATGCAATTTTAGTCTCCAGAATGGCTACTAAAGTGATATTATGTGATTTAATCCATGTCTTTATAGCTTTATATTCCGGTGGGCCATTAAGACCTTTAATATTCCAACTTCCTATATTAAACATGTGCATAAAAGAAGTAAATCACAATAAATGAAAAAAAAAATAGAGGGTTTTAAGCCATTTTCGCGCTTTTTTCCTACTTTGTCTAGTTTCATTACTAGAAGGATCAAGTTTATTTGTTTCACTTGGTTGAGGAAATGCCGATATAGAGACTGCAAAACTCTTTGTTGGTGAAGTTAATAGGTGTTGCTCCCTCTTAAGAGGCAATATAAAATGATCTGAGTCAGCTTCTGACCCCTCATCATCAATAATTGTTGCCCTCTTAGCATCAAAAGGTTTGATTATTTCTGCAACAGCTTACAGTTTTAATCGGTCAACCGATTCCTCTGGAGTTTGAACTAGTTGATCGTTTTCAAGGATAGTAGCTCTTGAGATCTCTGTTGTGTTCAATCGGTCGTAGATTTCCCCTCAAACATCCAGTCCCTTTTCCATAACCAAGTTAGCATTATTCTCATTTTTTAAACGAAAGATCAAGAAACCTTGTTGTGTCGTCATGACACTCTCAAAGTCATAATTCTTTCATACTCAGAATGCAATAGAATTGGTCGCATGATAAGGCATCTTATAACTTGGGAAGAATCCCACTAAGCACCAGTTTCATTTGGATGCACTCTCATCAATGACATTATCTGGAATGTCCAAAATGATGCCAATCTTTTACCATAAAAAAAAAAGGTTATCTTGCTTGGGGTTGAGTTGGGGGTGGTTGTGTTTCTGTGGGTCGTGGTGGTGTTTTGTGTGGGGGTAGTTTGGTTTTTTATGGGGTTATTTAGGGTTGGTGTTGGTGTTTTGATGTGGTTGGTGAGTGATTTTACTTGTGGTTGTGGTGTTTGTGGAGGTGTTAAAGAGTTTTTTTAGTGGCTATAGTTGGGTTTGTAGTAGGTTGTGTGGTGAACCGGTTAACCGTTTGCTAGTGAACCGATCAAACAATTTATGGGTGATTTGTATTAATGTTTAAACAGTAACTTCAAAACAACAGTACACATAATAAAGATAAAAGTAACTAAAATCTAATGGTTCAATTCAAGATAAGCAAGTATAGTATAACACATCAAAGAACTAGAATGATCCAATGATTAGATCAAACGTAATCTATAAAGAAATGATCAGATCTAAAAATTGACTGGGGGATACTCTGAGGTGTAAAAATCTTTCCAAAAATGTTAGAATCTGATCTTCATCATCTAGAGCTTATTGGTGCTTTTAGAAATATAGAATCCCTGTACACGACGCTGCTTCAATTGATGTGGATTGGCACTCACTTGTTTAAAAATGTCATGCAGTAGAAAAAAGTATTTCTAACCATTGAACATCAGGCATGTTTGGATTAACTGTTATCATTCCATGGGATTTAACTCGGAGGTGAAATGATTTTTCTTTTTTTTTAGCATAATTGATTTGCTTCCTCTCTACCCCTTCGTCCAGGGATTGTGGGAATGCATAATTAGCACTCACTTGTTTAAAAATGTCATGCAGTAGTAAAAAGTATTTCTAACCATTGAACATCAGGCATGTTTGGATTAACTGTTATCATTCCATGGGATTTAACTCGGAGGTGAAATGATTTTTCTTTTTTTTTAGCATAATTGATTTGCTTCCTCTCTACC
>Ga0325403_1000845_pt1 | contig 23734 bp, 13 predicted proteins | sample PopdelMetagenome_19_FD_205665 | JGI IMG/M metagenome (GOLD analysis project Ga0325403, IMG submission 205665) | Populus deltoides microbial communities from Bellville, Georgia, United States - Xylem-PdKOR-R4 | ecosystem: Host-associated > Plants > Phyllosphere > Stem > Wood/Secondary xylem... | reverse complement strand
TTTTTTTTTTTTGCATAAAAAATATCATAAAATGCTAAGATCTAAGAGTGTTAGATCTTTCTGTAAAGATATACCCCAAAGTTTTGGGTCTAGCTACAATACTTGACCCAAAAGTAATATTTATAATATTAATAATAATATTAAACTTACATTACTTAAGTTTAAGTGAGTCTGGCTACAACACCGGACCCAAGAGCATTGGATGCAGGTCTGGCTATAATGTCGTGTTATAAAAGTGTGATAATTAAATAGATTAATTAAAAAGAAAAAAAACCATAAGGAAGAAAAAAACTAATGAAGAAAAAGAAAAAAAATCTGAATTAACTGTGTTAACCCTTCAAATCAGGTTAACACGTCAAACCTGAGATTTGCATCATGAAAGTTTGATAACTAAATAGAAAAAAAAAATTTGACGGGTTTACCAGAATTAACTGGGTTAACCCGTCAAACCAAGTTAACCTGTCAAGCCTGTGATACGTGTTATGAAAGTTTGATAATTAAATAGAAAGAAATTTAACATTAACAAACTAAACTAAACGAAAAAAATTAAAAAAAAGAAGAAAAAAAATCGGGTTAACTCGTCAAATCTGATAATTAAATAAAAAAAATTAAAATTAACAAATTAAATTAAACAAAAAAAATTCATTTCATTGAAAGAAAAAAAATGAAAAAAACATTAAAAACAAAAAAAAGAATTTTACTTTTTAATAAATGTTATAATATAATAATATAATTATGGGAAAAGTTAAAAGACGTGGGAAAACTACAGTAATTTCCCACGTCATTACTTAATAATGCATAAAGCACTAGAAGCTTATCGGTGAAGGAAAAGTGTAATCTATAGACTTGAAAAAAAAGCTATGAAACGAGAACTGGAAATCACTTCATGATTTTTACCGTTATATGGTCTCAACAAAGACTATATCAGTACTTTTTTTTTTTTTTTAGAATTTTTTAAAATGAACTCTGCATTCTTTAGCTTTGCAATTCAAACCAAACACTCACCTTCAAGAAGATTTAGATGAACACGCATGCATGACTGGGAAATTGCTTCGATTTAGCAATTGCACGGGAAAATAATAAAAAAGCATGCAAGGTAACGTATAAAAAATGTATTTCATTATTCCAGATATATTTTGAATCCGCTTGGGGACACGAACTTTCATGGCTTAAGCTATTGAGTGTTCTCTACCCTCGTGTGGTTGGTTTGAGACTGTGTGAACAGCAAGTAGTTGCACGCACTTCAAAGACAGACAGACAGATATGTATTGGAAACTAGTACGATTAATTTTGAGGCTAAAATTAAACTTGTTAAGAATCATTAATCATGGATTCATCGAAATATATATTGGAAACATCGAAATTAATACTCTCTCAAAAAAAAAAAAAATACAAAAAATCAACATTCTCATGCTTTGAATTTAGACCTGGGAATCAAGTAATCTTTATTGAAAATGAAAGTCCCAACAGTGTAATAAAAGCCCGTTACTGTTTAATGTTAGCCAGGGAGTGTTTTCAAAAGTTGCAACCAAATTCAACTATATATATACACACACACACACACCCAAGTAACCCAACCACAAGCACCCCACTACAACATCATCTTAATCCTAATCTCAATCTTGTACATCATCAAAACTCACCACATTAAGGTTAAGATGGCTGAAGGAAAGAGCACAGACAGTAGCCTGAAGCTCAAGTCAGTTATCAACGATGATGACAGGAAGGACAATGAAGAAGATAAGGGAGATTTGCCTGATGATCTTTCACTGGAAAAACTAAGCCTTAAAGTTCCGAAAAAGAAACTCCTCATCCTTTGCCTTGGCGGGCTGCTATGTCACAGGGTCTGCATTAGACGCGGTTCGGGTAACGTTCAGACAAACCGCCGTCCTGATGCCGCGTATGGAAGCTTTAAAGGTGAATGTTTTAATCAATCTGCAGATTTTTTTCTTTTTTTGTTCTCACTAGGTATATTCTCTTCTGATCAGTTTACAAGAGGCCATTCTGCGATGATTTTGTGAAATTCTGCTTCGAAAGATTCGAGGTTGGAATCTGGTCTTCTGCTAGAGAGTGAGTAAAAACATATCTATTTTTCAGTAACCTTTTATGTTGAATATTGATGTCCTGTCCTAACCATGTTTCTTCCTGCTGTCTGAAACAGATGGTACATGAATGATGCTCTTGATGGTGTTATGAGAGGTTTCAGGTCCAAGCTGTTATTTGCTTGGGTAAGTATATGGGTTACATTTCTTGCTTTATATATCTTACAATCTTTTTTCAGGGATCATTCCTGTCTTATTAATGATGTTCTTTTTTCAGGACCAAGACAGATGTACTGATTCAGGGTTCAAAACCTTGGAGAACAAGAAGAAGCCCATCTTTCTGAAGCAATTTAAGCAGCTCTCTGCTCTTTCATGGTGCAAGGGGCAAGATACTTCCTTGAACACTTTGCTGATTGATAATGACCCCTACAAGTCTCTTCTAAATCCTGTAATAAAACTAACCATCACCTCTTACTTGAATTAAAACAGTTTGTTAATTTGTTGACTTCGATGATTCTGTCCTGCTTGTCCATTTTTGTAGTCCCACACCGCGATTTTTCCTGACGAATACACGGTGGACTGTGCTACTGATTCTGCGTTAGGTAAGTCCTGCTGCGTACCATCTGTTCTTATAGGATTGATTGATATATATATTATTAACCATACTAATTATATAGTTACTGATTCAATTTGGATTAGGTCCTGAGGGTGATCTTCGGGTCTTCTTGGAAGGCCTGGCTGATGCTAAAGATGTTCCATCCTATGTGAAGGACCATCCTTTTGGGAATCCTGCAATCACTCCCTTGCACCCTGACTGGGATTTTTACTCCAAGATTGTTCGACGCCATAGCAAGGAACCGATCGTGAACTAGCAAGGATAATTTTCAAAGAATAACAATGGAGATGTTTTTATATTTTATATATGCTGTTGCTTATTTTTATGTTGTTTGGTGTTGAACAAACCTACAGTAATTCTGTTGCCTTAATCCATATGTTTCATATTTTGTTAAAGATTATGTTTAATTAATTATAGAATTTGGCAGACCTCCTGTTCGATCGATGTTTAAATTTTCTTGATCGATCCACTTGTAAATCCTAGCAGTAGCAATTTAAAAAAAAAAAAAAACACTTAAACAACATGCATTAAGGACTTTGTTCAGAGATATCCGACAACGTTTTGGGGTTTTCCGGTAATTTGAAAAAAATACTACTAAACAAAAAAGGGTAAAAACGAAGATCAATTTAGTTTTAATTATTTTTCCTTTCAAAATATTAAAATGACACGAATTCTTTCATTATGCTCGAGAACTTGTGTTCTGAAAATAATGTTTTTTTAAATAATAAAAGAAAATATAACTTTATCGATATATAACCATTAATTTCTTTAAAAAGAAAAAACTAAATAACTAATCAGATAAAATTCCCAATGGATTGCTTTGATCAACCCCTTCTGCTTTTACAAGTAAAGGAAATAAATCTCTGCTTCCTTATTAAGTTTTGAGAACTTTCACACTTGCTTTTCCAAGAGAGTGATAGAAAGGAAAGGGATATAAAAGAGAGATGATAAAAGAAATATTTTTTTATTTTAGATATAAATATTTCTTTATTTTTTATGGGTCCTAAAATTGTTTTTTTCCTTTCATTATCCATCTTTTTCTTGAAAAAAAAAATATTCAAAAAGTAGCCACTGATCACTCGTACTTACTTTCTAGACACCATAATTGTTTTTTTTGTTAATTTACGAAGACGACGAATTTTACAAGAACAACAACATTCAACCACAAGCTTATTGGTGGAAAAAAAGTTATAATCCATAAAAAGTAAAAACATTCAACTAAAAGGCAGGGTTTTTGCAAAACATTCAACTAAAAGGCAGGGTTTTTGCCTTTTCGAGAACCAATGTTTGGCTCAGACTCTTACTTTTCCTTTACGTTAACTTCTCCATGAAGCAGAGTTCATGTTTTCCACAAAATATTTCTGTATCTGCAACTATTTTTCTAACCTTTCCAGTATACTTTTTGACCCGGCCGAGACAATATAATTAATGTTTCTTAACCAGCGTGCCTTAATTTTGAGCAAGCCCAAAGTATTAATTATTCCCGTGTGATTAATCAGCAGAAGTTCAAGGGCACTAGTATTAACTAATTAATAATTAGTAACCTTCAAGCACTTGATCCGACGCCCCCCTAGCCAGCTACCACTTTGCTTAAAAGGTCAAACTAAACTTTGAAATTTCAGACTCACCACACAATCAAGATGGCTGGCAATAGGGATGACCTAAATTGTCATGAAGAAGATGTGGATGGCCTAAATGGGAATGACATTGAACTAGAGAAGCTAAGCCTTGGTCCAGATGGAAGCAAGAAACTTCTTGTACTTGATCTAGCTGGGGTTCTGTGTGACAGGGTGTTTCACAAAAACAGGGCCAATATCCCAGATAATCGTACTCCTGATGCTGCCAGTGGAAGCTTTTTCGGTAAGTTTTCAGGTTACACTACTTTTGCTACCAAGGTTTTTACTTACTCTTGTTTAACGATCGTCTCTCTCAGTTTACAAGAGGCCATTCTGTGAAGAGTTTGTGAGATTTTGCCTTGAAAGGTTTGATGTTGGAATCTGGTCTTCTGCCAGAAGGTTGGTAGAGTTGCATCTTCCCGATTTATGTCTAATTTCCTTGCTAGATGCTATCAATATTATTCAGAAATTCACTCATTTTTCTGCTCTGAACATGAGAAACAGGACCAACTTGGAAACTGCCCTTGATTGTGCGGTAGGTGAACTCAAAGGCAGGCTCTTATTTGTCTGGGTAGGAAGCCAAATTCGTGCTTATGCAATGAATCTACTGTGTATTAAGATAGCATTTGGTTATCGTTTCGGACGGACAGAAGAGGCTTTGTCTCTATCTCTCATGTATCTGTCTCAACTGTCCCAGAAAACTACAACTCAAGTTGTTCCTTGTTGTCTAATAAATGTGCTCACTTTTTAGGACCAGGATGATTGCACTAATTCTGGGTTCAGCACCAAGGAAAACAAGAGCAAGCCAATCTTTTTCAAGGAGTTGAAGAAACTATGGGACAACGAGTCCTCTAATCTTCCATGGAGAAAAGGGCAATATTCTTCATCAAACACATTACTGATTGATGACAAACCTTACAAGGCACTTCTAAATCCTGTAATAGCCAGAACTTCAAAATCAATTGTTTAAATTGCTCAACTTGATTCAAATCTCATTTATCTGTTTTTCCTTTTAGCCTTGCACGGCAATATTTCCCACCGAATACAAGCCGGACCAACTGGATGATGCTACTTTAGGTCCAAACGGTGAGCTCCGACTGTACTTGGATGGCCTGGCAAGAGCGGCAGATTTCCCTGCATATGTGAAGGAACACCCTTTTGGACAGTCTGCTATAACAGCTATCCATCCTGACTGGGATTTCTACTCCAACATCATTGACAGTTCCAAGGGCAAGGAATCATCAGCTTCTGGGAAAGTCATGAACAGATGATTTCTTTTGTGTACTGTGGAAATGTTTCCTTATTTGTGCCCATGAAAGCTTAACAAATATTTAAGTCTGTTTATTTGAGTGTTTCTTTTATATAGATTATCAATTAATTATGCTACACTGATCGACTAGCTCAAGTCTTAAACTCAAATCAGGATAATTAATTATAAAAAATGATCTGAGAAATCCTGGATCAAACCTTAAAACCGTGATTTTAATGACTTCAATCCGGTTACCATGTAATAAGAGAGGGATGGTTCTCGTTGTCTATTTTAAGACCGAACGCAAGCCCGATGGGCCGTACCATGATTAACGATAATACAAAGCTGATCAGCCCATTTTCAAGGTGGGCCTGGACTCAGGCCTATACTTTGTAAAGTTTATTTATGATAGATACCGGGGGATGCGATGTTAAATCTGTTATCAACCCTTTCTTTCCCTTTTAATTCTTTTCTTTAATTAAACAGAAACCTCTATGTTTTGTTTTAATCCTTTCTTTTTTTTCCTGCCTTACAAGATTTTTATTTATTAATTTAATTAGCATTTACTTATTTATAGTGTTTTTGAGAAATGTAACCACCACAGGATTAAACAGAGCCTTGATGTGAGGCTACAAGAGATCGTGTATGATTCAGGGGATGTGAGGCTACAAGAGATCGTGACCCTTGAATTCTTTTCAAGACCTTCTCGGCAGAGAGCATGATGATGCTGACCCTTTAAGCCTATAGTGTTCTCCATGAACTGTAGGGGAAAAGTGCGTTTTTTTTTTTTTTTTTCTGTTGATGATGATAGCAACGACGGTGAGATGGTCGATTTTCGAAAGCCCACTGTGCTAGTTTCTTAGTTGACTTTGATTTTTGATGGGGATGTGGGCCCAGTTTACAAGTGTGTTTCATGCACCATCACCAGCCATAAATAAAGATGATATGATAACCACCCATGTAGTGCGTCGGTCTCTATTTTTATTTAATTTTGATATAAAAAAATAATATTAGCTTACTTGTGGTTCAAATGAGTTTCTGGATTCCAAGATGTAACATTTAATCTACCAATTAAATCTTGATATGTTTCCCCTTTGATTTTTATTTTTATTTTTTTTATTTTATTTCCTAGAAGGAAGTGATCGGTTGTAGCTATCAATCATCATGAAATGCAAGTTCTGCGGTTCTTATAGTTTATAGTTTTTATTCGATTTATTTATATCTAAAAGGGAATGGAAAGGCAATAAAAAAAAACCATGAAATGTGGCGTAATCTTGCAATCTTGGAGATGTCAGGGTTAATAATTATTTAATATACTGAAATTGTTTAAATTATTATTTTTATAATAAATTCTATATTTTTGAGAAATTTACAAATGATGTTATAATAATAAACATGATAATAATTTCTACGAGGATAAGATTTATATTATAATTACCAGCACTTAATCTACGAGAAAGAGATAAAAATTCTGCTCCATTCTAGCCCTTCCAAGCTCCAAATACTGCAGGATTTCATCCTCGTCATTGGCATTAATTGCAATGAGGTATAAAATTAAAAGAGCATATATACATATATGGATCATCAACTTACATGTCTTGTTTAAGGCCATAAATGCAAACATACATTCAAATTGATTATACATGCTAGTACGTACCACGCACATTTATTAGATTCTATATAGAAACTAATTTGAAAAGGGGCCTTAATATTTGAATTAATCTATGTGTATTTTCATAAATCAATTTTATTAAAACATCATTTTGTTCTCTTGAAAATTTCTTAGAGTTATTCTAAACAACAAGATTTCGTTGGGTTGATCATTTTATTAAAAATCCAATCGAGTTAATTGAGTTTTACCGGGTTAATATTCTATCTTGTTCAACTTAAATTTTAGTCTGGATTTGATCATGAATTTCCCGAGTTAACCATCATGAGAACAATTTATATGGGTTCCAGATTATTTGATTTTTCAAATTAAACAAGTTAGGTTTAACAACAAGTGCTGCAAAGAGCAACCTAGAGATTATAGTTTTGAAATTTGATCTGGACCGGCGGATCGACCCGGAAAACCACGCAAGAAAAGATTGCACGACACCATGTACACGAGTGGTCCAGAGGGCACTCACTGAACGACAGGGAGCTGTTAAGGTTAAGGTTGTTGTTGTACTTTCCAAGAAGATATTCCTACACGTTTTCCGAGATGGTTATCTTTTTATCCAGCTGAAAGTAGTTGAAAAGCAGGTTTTGCAAGAATTCTTTTCTTTGGTCTGTCCAGTCTACCCTCACGATCACAACCTCATCCATAAAGTGGAATTGTTTCGATACGTTCAAAAGACTACATACCAACACAATATACAAACATAACAACAAAGTATCTGCTAGAAAATTGATATATGCTGAAAAAACCAAACCAACAACCTTGTTTGATTTCACATTAACTTGATTCTGTTATATATATATATATAATTTTTTAGTTTCTTTTCTTGATCTTGACATTTTTATTTTTTTGTGATTTAATGAATTAAAACTTCACACTTTTTTTTTTTTGGATTCGAGGAAAACTTCACCTCCCGGAAAGCATATTTTGTGGGCCTAGGTGAGCGAGTAAAACCTCGGCTGTCCCAGGCTCTTACAAGAGGTGCACGCCCTGACTCGAACTCAAGATCTACTGTGCAGATCTCAAGCCCTTTGCCATCACGCTACGCCCATTGGAAACAAAAAAAAAAAATGGACGGAAGGGAGCGCGACCCGGCAAAAAATTATATAAAAAAAGAGAGAATATAGCAGGGGAATAACATGTAATTTTGCCCAAGTCAAATAAGTGATGTGACCTAGATTAAAAGAGCCTAATTTTTTAGGCCAAGGTGCATAAGATATGTTATATGCGATGTTCTTCAAGAATTTAGACAGTAGCTTTATTTATTTATTTATTTATTTATTTCTGGCCACAATCTAGACAGTGATGGCTCGCTTACGTATCTAATATTAGGCTGCATTGCCCTCTACAGCACCTAATTCCACTATAGACAAACTCATATGATATCATTCAATAAAGTTTATTTATTTATTTATTTTGTTTTTTTTCAAAAAAAGGGAAAAGAGAAAGAAACCAGGTGCCTGCGTTAGGTCAGAGCCTACCGAAGATAAAACTCTATACAAGAGCATTGCCAGCCATTGATTTGCAGGGACGTCAATTCCACTCCTACTTCAATGGATTCTCACACGAACGGATATGAAATTCTTAGTTAGGTTGGGCATGGATGCTACTTATATACCTAACCCGAAACTCAAAAATAAATAAAAAGTTTTAAAATCTAATAAATCCACAGCTAACTTTATATCAAATAATTATAAATTATAGCATTTAAATCTAGATAATAAATATATAATAAGTATTTAAAATTCAATCGGATTAAGTTCGAATTCGGTAAAGCTTGAATAGTTAATTCATTACTTTTTTGGTTGCTTAGATCCTGTTTGTTTTTGTGTTTTAAAAGTGTTTTTAAAAAAGTTAATTTTTTTTATTTTAAATTAATATTTTTTTGATATTTTTAAATAATTTTGATGCGCTGATATTTTAAAAAATAATAAAAATATTATTTTAATATATTTTCAAATAAAAAAATTTTGAAAAACAATCTTAACTATACTGCTAAATATACTATAGATACTCTCGATGCTTGTCCCACGTTCACCTCCTGATTAGCCATGAAAGGTTGATAAGAAAAATAATAATAATTAAAAAGGCAATTTGAATGGGTGTTGTGTTCAGGCAAATTATAAATAAATTGGGGTATTTTTTAATTAATTAATTAATTAATTATCCTAATTTGGGAAACCTATCATAAGCGGGTAAACAATCAGTAATCCTAAGAATCTTGCTGGCCAATGCTTGTCTACCATCTTTTATATATATATATATATATATATATATATATATATATATATATATATCAGAGAATTAATTTAGACCATTTTTTACATATAATAAATAAATAAAAAAGAAAAAAGAGTTTGGGGTTTTGCTTTTGTTAGTGGCCACACAAATTTAAAGGGGAGAGGGACCCAGAATTGACAAACACTAAAGTGTGATCAAGATGATCACATCATGGAGAATTAAGCAGAATATATTAATTAAACTGATCATACTTTATTCACTATCTCCCCACAATAAAAATACAAGAAAATAAAACAAAACTGATTATGCAGGAATACCTCGGGTAAAGGGCATCGTTCAATTGTTTTTTTAAGATGACGGGCATAATGAATTATTTTAAAATAAAATAAAATAAAATAAAATATTAATAACAACATGATAAATAGAAAAGCTTTTCTTTTTAATAAATAATATTAATAATAATAAAATAGAAAAGCTATTCTTTTTAATAGAAAAAAAACATAATAATAAGAACTAAAAATAAATTATTTCTTAAAAAAATTCATAATGACATATTTTTGAACACAAATTTTATATATATAAGGCAAGGTTATTTTGGATTTATTTAGAAGTGTTGTAGTTATAGCATTTTAAAATAGTTTTTATTTAAAAATATATTAAAATAATATATTTTTTACTTTTTAAAATTTATTTTTGACAATAATATATTAAAATAAATAAATAATATTTTAAAAATAAATAAATAATTTTTTTTTAATAACACGGTAGTAACATCAAGACGTTACTTCTTAGGTTTATTTTTATGCCCTTTTATATTCATTTCCCGGTCCCTCTCTCTCCCTCTCCCTCTCCCCCCCTCTCTCTCTCTCAAGTCTTGACTGGATTTTGTATATCCTTCAAACTCCAAATAACCAACGGCATATTCCACCCATGTATTAACAAAAAAAACACCCCCAACTCTTCACCAAGTCTGCTCTCTTCTTCGATCTCTTCCCTTTTAGATTTCAAAATCCTTCACACCCCATTTTCCATATTCATATTCTTACCAAACCCACTTCTTCCTCTCTCTTTTTTTTTTCTTTTCAATTTTTGATGTTAAAGGCCACTCCTTTCTTCTTATCGTGATTAAATGTTCCTTTGAATTCTTATACCCTTGAATTCCGAGACAATCTCTACCAAATCTTATGATCTAACAAGAAAATCCAAGTCAAAATCACATCCAGATTTTCTTTTCCTCTGAAATACAGGAAAGTGAAGATAATCTATCTTGTCATTTCTATTTGAGTCTCTTTCACTGAATTTGTTGCCATCTTTACCATAATCTCCAAAAGCCGTATCTTAAAATTCTCTTTGTATCCCTTAGATCACAAGATCACTTCAAATTTCTCATTCCCGATAAAGTTTCACTCTTTTCTGTTCCAGGAAAGAGAAGTTTCTATCTTTTAAATCAGAAATGGTGGTGAAGATGATGAGGTGGCCACCATGGCCACCTCTGTCATCGAGAAAATTTGAGGCCAAATTGGTCGTTCACAAACTGCAAGGCCTAGATTTGGTACAAGATGAAGAGCAAAACAGTGATGAGAGCAAGAAGGGCTTGGTGGTTGAGATAAAGTGGAAAGGTCAGAAGGGTATTGCTTTTAGGAGGTCTGTAAAGCGGAATTTTACCGAGGAAGGAGGGTTCGAAGGTGATGGGTTTCAATGGAATGAAGAGTTTAAAAGTGTGTGTAATCTTTCTGGAAATAAAGATGGTGTCTTTCTTCCTTGGGAAATTGCCTTTGCAGTTTTCAGTGTAAATTTCCTTTTCTCCTCTTTTGCATTTACTGATTATCTGTTCATGGATTGTTGAATTTTGAAATTAATTATTTTGTTTCCCAGAAGGGTTGACTTTGGATAACAGAATGGACATGTGCTTTGACATTTAACTATCTCCTCTCTCTCTTAATTATGGCATGTTATAGCAGTAACAATTTTGGTCAATACATGATTTTTTTGGATGTCTAGAGTCAGATTGCCTTATTGAATTTTTTTTCCCTTGCTTTATAGCAGTCACAATTTTGGTCAATACATGATTTTTTTGGATGTCTAGAGTCAGATTGCCTTATTGAATTTTTTTTTCCTTGCTTTATAGCAGTCACAATTTTGGTCAATACGTGATTTTTTTGGATGTCTAGAGTCAGATTGCCTTATTGAATTTTTTTTCCCTTGCTTTTGAACTTCTATAAAGATGAATACTTGAGGGGAAAAACTATAGCTAATGAAGAATTTATGTATTTCTCCTTTGTTCCAGGAAATTGGATATTATACAGGATAACAATGGAGGTGTTCCTTTTTTTTTTTTAGTGGGTGTGTTATTTAACTTCTAATGACTCTTATTCCAGTCATCATATAATGAATTTTTCACATGAATTGTATTTTTTTTAATTTGTTATATCAAAGTTTGCAATATGTATAAGAATATGCTTATGCAGAAGAATTGGTGTAGTTTACTGGGTCAATAAGCTAAATCCCTGGGGGTTCTTTTTGAGTACCTGTAGCTTTCAATTCAAGTCTTATGTGGCTTTCTTTTTTGGTTTATATGTGTGGTGACTATTTTGAAGTGATTGGCTTCAAACATGGTGGATGTTATTATCATGCCAGATCATGTAAAGTGGCATATTCCTGGAGGATTTTCTCAATTTGTTTTGTTTATGCTCTGGATCCTTTAAGCTACTTTGTCCAGTTGTTTATTTGACAGTGACCTAAATCTCACATGGGTATTTATATTTTTTCAACATGATGTAATATTTGAAATACATATCTACTGAGGATTTATTTGCTTGTCTTGATTAATAATGTGTTTTCATATTACTGGTTGTGAATTAACCATATAATGCTGAAATTTTCATTTTGCCTTTCTTTCTTGGAACTGTTCAATTTTACTCCTGGATATTAGGCAGTAGAATGATATATTGAAAAGTCTTGTACTGATTTTGATTATAAGAAAACCTTGTTTTTAATGGTTCAGGGCTTGAACCAAGGGCCAAGGAGTAAGGTTCTTTTAGTTGGAACCGCTACATTAAACCTCTCTGAATATGCTTCAACAGCTAAGGAGAAAGAAGCTGAAATTGCTGTTCCTTTAACAGTTCACAATGGCACCGTTGAGGGCACTCCCTTGCTTCATGTAAGTCCATTCCTTTCAATATGTTCTACAACGAAAGTTCATGTCTGTTTCATTTCTGACACTAGTTCAAATATAATGCAGTTGTCTCTCAGGTTGATGGAATTGAGAACTATTCGAGAACCTCTACTAGCAGTGCAGAGAGTGATAGAGACTGCCCCATCATCACCCTCATCTCTTGAAACTCTATCACCAAGGAGAGATGAACTTTCTGTTCTTAAAGCAGGTTTGAGAAAAGTGAAAAGCCTCCAAGTGAGAAAAAAGGCTTGTCACAAAGAGAACAGTAATGATAGGTGCTGTATCAGAATCGAAGATCATGAGGACACCTACCCATTTGATACAGATTCACTCGATGATGATGCTGAGGGGGAATCGGAGGAGAGCAACGGGGATCCTAGTGCTCAGCTGTCATTCAATTATGAAACATTGGCGCATGCCAACAAGGCTGGAGGATCATTTCATTCAATTTCTATAACTAATGGTGAAGATGAGAGTTGGATATACTATAACCATTGTAAACCGGATATGGGATCTTTGTATGTCGAATACCCAACTGCATCAGACCATGAACAATCTTCGAAACAGAGTTCAAAACTTGGAATCTTAGCTTGGAGGAAAAGAAAACTGAGCTTTATATCCCCTAAGCCTAAATCTAAAGGCGAGCCTCTCTTGAAAAAGGATTGTGGAGAAGAGGGTGGTGACGACATTGATTTTGATCGCAGGCAGCTTAGCTCATCTGATGAGTCCAGTTTTGGGGTACATATCAACCCTTTGCTATCTTTCTTCCTTTTCTTTTTTTATTTGGCTTCTGGCTTTGGCTTTATGCCTCTTAATAATTTATACGAGTTCAACTTCATTCTAAGACTACTTTTGTTCTGGCAGTGGAATAAATCGGAAGAAGGTTCGACTACTAGTAGATCATCATTCACCGAATTTGGGGATGACAATTTTACTGTAGGCAGCTGGGAGACAAAAGAAGTAATAAGCCGTGACAGGCACATGAAGCTCCAAGCACAGGTCTTTTTCGCTTCAATTGATCAGAGGAGTGAGCGAGCTGCTGGTCAAAGTGCCTGTACGGCACTGGTTGCTTTCATTGCTAATTGGTTGCTGTCTAACCGATATGAAGTGCCAATCAAGTCTGAATTCGACTGCTTGATCAGAGATGGATCTTTAGAGTGGAGAAATCTCTGTGAGAAAGAGGACTATAGACAACGATTTCCTGACAAGCACTTTGACCTTGAGACAATTCTTCAAGCTAAAATTTGTCCTCTTTCAGTTGTCCCAGAAAAGTCCTTCATTGGATTCTTCCATCCAGAAGGCCTAGAAGGAGATTTTGACTTCCTTCATGGCGCAATGTCCTTTGACAGTATTTGGCAGGAGATTAGCCATCATGGGTCAGACTGGTCTAACAATTCTGACCCTTTGGTCTACGTTGTAAGTTGGAATGACCACTTTTTTGTCCTCAAGGTTGAACGGGATGCCTACTATATCATTGACACACTGGGAGAGAGGCTTTATGAGGGATGCAATCAAGCCTATGTCCTAAAATTTGACAAAGATACGACAATCCAGAAACTACCAAAGGAAACTAAAGGATCAGATGAAAAAACTGTCGGCAACAAAGTGCAACCAAGCAGCTCCAAGGAAAAAACTCCAGCTGATAGGAATCTGCCATCAAGTCCAAACGAGGGAGAAAAGACTCCGATGGAAGAAGAGATTGTGTGTAAAGGAAAGGAGTCATGCAAGGAATATATCAAGAGTTTCTTGGCTGCAATCCCTTTAAGGGAATTGCAGGCTGATATCAAGAAGGGTTTGATGGCATCAACACCCCTTCACCATCGACTTCAAATTGAGTTCCACTACACCCAGCTAACGCTACCCGTAGATGAAAATTCATCAAGAGATGTAACTGTTTGCTGATACACCGGCTGCATCGGCTGTTATCATGTTGAATACCTCCTATAGAGTTGAGTTCCTACAATCTTCTCTAAATTTGATTACTCTAGCCCCCTCCCCTCTGCAATATATGGTTTTTTAGGAAATAATTAGGCTGACACAGCCATCTAGTGATTTGTTTTCGAGGTTCTTTGTATATTCCACATGTAGTTTTCGGACCAGGAATGTAACTATCTTCCTTTTTTTACGACGGATAATAACCAACTCCCTATAGTAATTTCCATGCATAATGTCGCATACAGCTTCATTATTTTATTTCACCTGCACTTCACATGTACATGATGTCTTTAATTACGGTGGAAGCCATCGTTCTTTAAGAATACCATGAAGTTGCTTTCTTTACAGTTATTTTAGCAAAGTTATATAGAATTGATAATTGCTGCAAATAGACTTAAAATGCTTATAAGGAACTGTGAAGAGAGAAAAATAGGCACTAAAATAAGTGCTGCTGGGGCAGCATTTTAAATTTCGTTGGCATTAAAATGACAAATAAAAAAAGCAACATGTTATTTATTCTTCGACTTCAGATTCTCCATCTTCTTTCACTTCTTTTGCAAGTCACGAAAATATCCAGCAGGGTTTTTCTCAAAACCCTCCCTGGAAATGCGAACATCTTGACCGGGAGCTTTCATGGTCCCATCTTTTGTTGCTCCTGAGTCAAAGCCAGAGACAGAACCAGTAGAACCACTACCAGGAGCTTTAGCAGCACCAGCACCACCAGTAATACCAGATGATTTGTCGTTTCCAGACATCTTGTCCTTGCAGCACACCAATAACTTTTAAACAATGACAGATCTTCGTTTGCAATATTTCTCAGATGATACAAATCAAGAGAAGGGTAGTGCTTATATAATGCCTTTGGGAACTTGAAAGGATGGAGTATTTATTTCTCTGTTAAATTAGCGTGCCGGAAGATTGACAGTCAAATTTTTTCACAAATCTCGATGAATGCAATGGAAAAAAAAAGGGGTTGTAGCTTTGGTCCTTGATAAAGTTTAGGTTATAGATACCAATTCCCGTGCATAGGTTCATGTCTCGTTTAACCACTACATGCATGCAGGTTCATTTATTTCAGTTAATGGGAACTGAACCTGCTGACCTTCAAATAACAGGCGTTTGATTCTTTTCTCTTGCACCTGCAATTTACTTGCTCTCCATTGGATTTTGGGGAAACTACAAGATTCAAGATGAGAAAACGTAGTATGGATATATTCAAAATGGACGGGAGGTTTCTAACCTGTAAACTATTTGGAGGAATGAGATCCATTCGAAAAGAAAACGTAGCAAAGAAATAAGAGAGAAACCAAAATCGAAGTGCAGGAAATGAATGTTTGGCATAAGCATGATACAGGAGAAGATAAACTTGGTTTAAATAAAGGATGGCATAAATACTTACGAGCCTTGAATACATAGATTCTTAGCATCACACAAGATCTAATTGCTTTCGGACCAAATGACTACAAATACTGTCTTGAATCCTGACTATTCTAGCAATGAGCATCTTCTGACAGCATCCTTGCCCTGGGAAATGATATCCCATAAATTTCTCATGGATGGCACTTTCAGAGGAATGAAAATCACGGGTTAAGGTTAAGTCTAGTTCACATCTCCACTTGATCAAAGCCTGAGATGAGCAGAAGTATTTTATTCATGTAGAATGCAAACAACTTCAGTTGACCGTTGAGCACATCTGAGAAACAAGCTTGACTACTCCCCACATAGGTGCATCATTCTGCAAGAAATGAACTTCAGTCAAAATTTGAAGTAGCAGCATAAATGAGGGTGTAGTTTTTCACATAAATTCTCTCTCTGCATCACTCTCACCCTTAAAGGAACACAAAATGAATGCCCTAGTCTCTTATCAGAAGTAATCGACCCTCATGCAAGCTTCTCCTGATTATAGGAGTTTAACCCAAGCTTCATGCGGACCTTGGGTAGGGTGGCTTGGCAAGACCACTCTAGAAAAATAAAGGACAAAGATAACAAAGACATCAACTCACCAGATAAACCACATCAAAGGCTTTGCGGTAGTTACTGAGATTGTTCTCAATGTTGTCATTCCTGAAAAAGCAGTTTCAGGTGATTGAGAAACTAATGAACCCATTGTTTAGCATACAAAAATGCAATTACTCCTACTGAAAGATGGTTCTGGAAAGAGAAGTTTTCGCATAGTTCTACACTTCAATATCTTCACATGCGGTGACTACTCATGTTTCAAACCTGAAACCTCTTGGTTATAAGCCCAAGACATTTAACATTGCATCTCACAAACATTCAAAAAAACAAACAAACCAAGAAAATATCCCTGTTAAATTTCCCTCCGGTAATCATTCCATATTATGGCAAGCAATATTGGAAGTCCATAACTCGTCTCACACAACTTCCATTAACAATACAGTGTCCAAATGCCCAACAGAATTTTGAGTTCCTATCATGCATTTTTTTCACCTGCCTTTCCAGATATATTCAGTATTATGTAAACAGGTAACAAAACGTTATACCCTTTGGGAACCAGAATTCAGCCACAATTGGCAAAAACTTCGGTGGGGGGGGGGGGGGGGATAATCAGGTAAAGATCAAGCAATTTTACACACTCACAGGAAACCTGCAGAAATTCGAGTCTCATAGTCTAATCCATCAGACATCCCCAAGTCTCCCAGGTGATCACCAAGAAGCAGGACATTGGTTCTCTTCTTTACAGAAGCATTGTCATTGATTGGACCATCACCATCACCGAAATGGTCATGAACAGGAGCAGCCATCTCAAGAGCATGCTCATTTTTATTTAGACTATGGATCAACTTTCCTGCAATGAAATAGCACACCAGAATCAGGATCATTCTAACATACAGACGAACAAATAGGCAACATCACAAACAAAATTTGATCAATGTTTCAAAATTCTAAAAAAAAAAAGCATGTAACCTTTTTAGGTTTGATATGACAAAGGCACTAGTAAAAAAAAGAGAACATGGCATGAAGCTGAGGTCCTTGCCTTTATAAAAACTGGGCACAAACCCTAGAAGCATAGACCATTCACTTAATTGGAAAAAGAGAGATTATTCTTAATTGGAAAAGGACAGATTACTGGCATTGACTCCAAGGTAAAGTGATATTTCTGCTAGGGATAGAACAAAAAGAAAAAAGAAGAAGAAAATCCCAGGCAGGTACCACTATGTGGAGAGGCCAAAAACACATGTTGAAACAGTGGTCATGTAAGCCAGAAAGAAAATGATACCTTTGAAAGAAATAAGGCGACCATCATTATCAAATACCATTCGGTTTGAAACAATCTTAACATTCTTAAAAGATCTATGGACTTTCTGTCTCAGGACCTGGCACAGTGAAAAGAAGAAGCAAATGCGGCAAAAGGTACCATAGAAATCAGTTAGTTAAGGCACTTGGTTATAGTACAGAATCACCAGAAAAGCATATATTGTAAACTAACCTCCTCTATGATATCTGCAAGCCCCGCAGAGAATATGAGAACTGGAATGTCTCTTTCCTGTGAATTACAAACACAAGCAAATTTGGTGATATACAACTTGACATGAATACCCCTATTTAGAAAAGACAAAGCTCAAAACCTTATCTCGAAATGACAAAATTTTACCTCCAAAAACTCAAAAAGTTCAACCACACCATCCCTGAAAGCAATTGCAGAGCTAGCAACAGACTCCTTGATTGCATCATATGTGAGGCCTCCCTCAATCAGAAGATTATGGGTTTTCCCCCACCTGCATTAGAAAAACTATTACTTCAGTTTCCCAAACTACAACTAAAATCTCTCCTAAGACATTGACTACAAGCAAAACACTATAAATCATTTAGGTGCTTATAAACCACAATAGCAAATTTGTCAAATCATCGTATTAGTAACGTTAAGCCAAAATAGCTGAGACACAATAAATAGAGTGACATACCACTCTTCCATGAGCTTAGTTTTCTCTTCAATTGGAATTGTTGGGGAGAATTCTAATGGATGATAGTACTCGTACAATGCCTGCCTCTTGTCATCATACTCCGCGTTCCCCTGCTTCAAAATTCCGTGACTGCCTACACATTGCCATCACAAGAAACTCAAAAGTCCAAATTTATTACAGATTTTCAACTACACAAACAGAACCATAATTAAGACAGTAAAATACTTTGCCCTCGACGACCGTTCACGAAGTACTTGGTTAATGTTCCATCAAAATCTGCTATCACCTTGCATATATAACATCAACAACAACAAAAAATCACTAAAAGACTTTGTCCTTGTCATCTATTAAGGACAAACATAAATTATCATTATATCAATTAAAAGAAAAAAAATCTTTTGATTCCAATAAACAAAATCAAGAAAAGGAAAAAAAGGGTTCTTTATCAAACTCAAAAATCAATAAAAAGAGCCCAAAAATTATGATAATAAAAGAAAAGAAATACCTGGAGTTTAGCAGTACCAGCCAAACGAACTGCATCGATTTTCCTTTGGAGTAACTGAGGATCACCAACCACTGTAACCTTTGAAAGATCATGATGACCCGCCTCCATTTTTTTCACTTGATTCTTGGAGCTATAACCGCAACACAAAACCCTGCAAAAAAATTGATAAAATAAAACCAACGTGTACAACAAATGTAAGAACTGAACAAGGTGGGCACTTCTTCACATTGCATTTGTAAGAAAACAAAACCTGGAATTATTTGATGGGGGAGAGGTAAATGTGAGGTAGCAGGGTTGCGGGTTGTAAATGATGTTTATGCAAGCAGGGAGCGCGGTGAGGATGTTTTGGAGACGATAACAACTCATTTGAGAGAGCATAAATACTGGGGAAGAGTTATATACTATCATCAGCGTCCTATGGCCGTACACAACTCCGTCCACAGTGTGAGCCAAATTAAATTTTATAGTTTGGGATATCTGAATGGGCTGGCTTACTCTATGTAGGCCTCTGAGCCATAATGGGATGGAATGAAATTGCAGATTGAGCCGTTAAGAGAAGACATCACTCTATTTTTCACATGATGTTTTCGCTTCATTCGGAATTGGATTGTTTGAAGATTCCTGAATTTTAAGGCAACGACCAGTCTCTTACAACAATAGAGCTTCATGCTCTTGAACTTGAAATCTAATTTCTTATTATAGAGACAAAAAGACGATACCTGATGGGTTTTTTGTGTAGGTATGATAATTTAACCCAAATTTATACCGAATTGAATGAAATTGAATTAGTGTTTTTTTTGGATAGTTGTTTTTTAAATAAAAATTATTTTGATAAAATTGTGATAATTGAAATAAATAAATAGTAAATTACTGATATTTACATGATTTTTAATATGTTTGTGTCTTTTTTTTATTATTGTATTTGGTTTGATTTGAGATCCATATTGTTGGGTTTAGAATTGAATATTATTCATGTTTTTTGTTTAATTTGTTTTGATCAAGAAATAAAATGATGAGATTTAAATTCTAAATTATTTGGTTATTAATTTAATTTAATAACTCAAGTTATTAGTGATGAATGAGTTATAAATATTCATGAATATATAAATTTTTTTATTAATAAATAATGGCTAATTTTGTCTTTGAGAAGCTTTTGAGAATTCGTTTCTCCCATTAAGAACCACAATTTTACTTCTTTTCCCTACGTTTTTCCAAGATGGGTTTTCCTTATCCTTCTTATATCCTTCATATTTTGTTCAGTTAACTTGAAAGCAGTGATCTTGATGGATTCTGAACATGGGTTTGTTTAAAGTTCATTTCTTTTTCACATACGTTCTTTGCTGGTTATGTTTTTGACCTTGAAGCAAATATTTTGATGGATTATAGACATATCCATGTTGTTTAAAGATCATTTCTTTTTCACACACGTGTGATCCTGCATGGTTCTCTGCTCTTTAAATTTAATTTTGGAAGCTTACTGATAACTCATCCTATTGGGATTGTTTCACCTCGGTGTTGATTTTTGATGATAGTTCTTGTATTTTAGAGCTTGGTTTTTAAATAATCTTGAATATAGCTAACTAGAACATTTTCTGGCCTTTCTCACATTTCTTAAACCAGTTTTAATGGATATAGGTTATGCTTATGCACTGCTGGGTGTTGGTTTTTGTTTTTTGCATCTGAAGAAGAGTTACATAACTGGTTTTTGCAGTTCGGAATGGTAAGATGGCTAGACAGGCCAATACTCTTATCCTTGAGAATGGCTGGGGAGCACTAGCGGTAGTAGTAGCGACACTTCTGCGGACCAATTTTCTACTTCATCTGGCTGTGCCATCATTCAATCATGGGCTGAGCTCAGAGACTGCCTTCAACACCAATCATTCGAGTCCCATCACTTTCTGTCTTTGAAAATTCTTCTTGATGCTCGCACATCCCTTCATGTTGCTGACCCCCCAAGCGAAGTTCCTAGTTTCAATTTTATCCTCTACAAACCTCGTGATTCCCCATGAAGCATATCCTCTCGTTCTCCGGACTCTTTATATCCGGGTCAGAAAGTCCTTAAGACCCTCTTCTGCACTCATTGATTCGGCTGTGGTGTCACTGTCTCATCTTTTAGCTATTGAATTTGGTTCTAAGAAGAGCCCCGAGTTTCTCTCTGAAAGTGTACTGCTACTAGGTGCCTTTTCTTTTGTGCTTTCTGTATCAGAATCCTCTAAAACAGTCTGCTTGGAGTTGCTCTGTAGGTTGTTGGACGATGAGTACAGACTGGTTAGTCCCTTTGGCAGGGTCATTCCAGATGTTCTTGCAGGTATTGGGTATGCTCTATGTTCTTCTGTGGTTGTTCATCATGTTAGAATTTTGAATGCATTGCTGGGGATTTGGGGAAAGGAAGATGGGCTCACGATTTTACATTTGGCTGAATGGGTGATATCTGGTTTCATCAAATCATGTTCGCAGGAGAAGTTGCAAATATTTGCTTAAGAGACTTTAGACACTTCAAAGACAGACTATGTTCCATTTGCTATTGTCATGGCTGCAGCTGGTGTTCTGAGAGCATCGAATAGATCTCCACCAAGTGGTCAGGGATTGTTGATTCTTTCCACCCTAAGGGTTTCTGCGGAAAATAGGATAGTCTGTGGGACAAGGTTTTATTTCTAAAAGTAGAGACTTAAATAATTCTGGTCATGATTGCACGACCAGTCTTCTGCTTCAGTGCATTTAATTAGCTTTGGCTCGGAACGGTTCAGTGTCTTCCCGACCTTCTCTGCTTATATCCCTTGCTTCAGCATTATTAACAGAGATATTTCCCTTAGAGCATGTATATGCAAGGATTCTTGAGCCAACACATGATCAACTGGACTTGGAGGCTGGCAAGATTAAAGAGCGTTAAAGCAGTGTCACTCTTAAGGAAGAAGGGGCAACTAGTGGTGTTTTCTGCAATCGACACATTTCAGAAGACGAGGAGGACAACGCTATAGTGGAAAATATGGTGCGGCGATTCTGCCAAGAACTCTACTCTGGGCATCGGCAGGTGGCTTTCTTGCTGCATGGGAAAGCAGATGTGTTGCTCGAGGATATATATAAAATTGCTGAGCCTGTTTTCCTCACGGTTGTAGTGTTTGCATTGGCTGCTACGAAGCAGAAACTAAATTCAAAATTCTCAACTGAAAGTCAGGTGGAGATATCTATCTTGATACCAGTTTCATTCTCCTGTATCATTGAGCACTTGTTAATCGCGGTTTAGTTATCAAAAGTCTTGGCTACCTTATCAAAATGTTAATTAATGGGGATGCTTTTCTCGACTGTTGATTTTGACTTTTGATGCTTGAAAATGGGGTGAGAAAGAAACTCTCAACTTCTATGCTTACTACAGAAAAATGGCTCTGCTGCTGCTACAGTGATTCATAAAGATACCAAAGTTTCACAAAGAATGGCTACATTGAAAATGAATATAAAGCTACTTAGAAAGGTATAGCATGCTTATTCTTTATGAATTTTACATAGCGATCATGGAAAAGGCTGGTTCTATATTCTACTCCAGGCATTACAAAAAGGAATGGGAAGGAATCGTTGTAATGATGACAGCACCCTCCAAACAAGCAAGGCTGGAAAGAAAAAGAATTTCAAGTAACAAGGGACAACTCCAATACAATTTATCTTCAACAGCAAAGGGGACAGATTATCAGCCCATTCTCATTACAATCCTGGCAGGTACTTGACAACCCATTTTCTGCAACAACCTTATGGCTGCCATTGCAATGGAAACAAAGCACAAACCTAAATCCAGCACATCCTTCACATGGTGAACCAATGAATATATCAATTGGAATCCCTTCAAAGAGCACTCTAAACCTACCTTGTTCGTGCAAAGCCAAAACCTCCTCAGCTCCACCTATGTATCTCCCCTTAATGAAAAGCCTTGGAGGGTTCACCCTGCCATCCAAAACCCTCCATAACTCCTCCTTAAACTCCATGTGCATTGACACATCCCTTTCGAAAAATAGTACCCGAAAACTCTCTAAGAGAAAGCGAATGCTGTTACAATCCTCAAAAGTTTTTCTGATCCCTCTAAGTGATGTTGTGTAGAGAATTACTGAGTCACTACCACCTGGTGGACACATCTCTGGGAAGCCTAATATAGGGTCAATATCATCACCTTCCTCAATTCGACGAGCCTTCAATGGCGGTTCTCCTTCCTGGTTTTCAAAATTCTTCTCTGGTTCTTCTCTCATTCTTTCAAGATTCTCTTTCTCAATTCTTTCTCGTCTCTCCTCTTCACTCACTCTCATATGCTCTTTCACTGCTTCTTCAAAGGCAGACAACAAATTCGGGTCAAAAAGGCTCCCAGAATTCAAATCCGGTCGCCGGAAAGATGAGATATCAATCTCTGACAACGGGGATTGCCTAAAATTAGACCCTTTTGACTCCTCGTTATCTTTAACCCCAAAAAGATCCACTCTTGCCTTCACTACTGGCCTAACATTTTCCTTATCATCATCGACCTCCTCCTCCTCCTCCTCCTCTTCAAGATCTCTCATAAGCTCATTTACATCAATAACATCTGATTCTTGATTAACAACAAAGCTGCTATCTTTATCCTTTTCTTGCTCCACTTCTTTGCATACCATCACCTCTGGGGTTTCAGCTTGAGCTTTGAGAATCGGCTTCTTTATGAACGTCTCAATGAACCCATCTGCTGCATTCACTTGAAGAACTCTGGTTTCCTTCAAGTACCCAATTGGCTTGATTGACTTGAGCTTCTTCATCAA
>Ga0325403_1000844_pt1 | contig 23749 bp, 11 predicted proteins | sample PopdelMetagenome_19_FD_205665 | JGI IMG/M metagenome (GOLD analysis project Ga0325403, IMG submission 205665) | Populus deltoides microbial communities from Bellville, Georgia, United States - Xylem-PdKOR-R4 | ecosystem: Host-associated > Plants > Phyllosphere > Stem > Wood/Secondary xylem... | reverse complement strand
GTTGTTGTTTTATTAATTATAATTTATACAATTAACCTCTCTGTGGTTCGACCCCAGTCTTGCCGGGTTATTTATTACTGTGACACTCCTGCACTTGGGATAAGACATCAACTCTTTGATCGTGTCATCATGCCAATAGCATTTGAATAAAAATACTATATTCTGCTCGCTATGATATTGCAATTTGATGACCTTTTCTAATTTACCATAGTAGTCAACTTCAAACGCACTACAAGTCGATCCCTTAACACAAATACCGTTGTTGTATGGCTTTCTTCCATGCCTATATTATTCAGTATGAAACACATATCTATTGACAAAATACCCGTTGTAGCACTTAACTTTTCTTTCAGGGCCCAAGCTTAGTGAAACAATGAAATAGCAGCACTCCTTCCCATTTGATAAACTTTATATATCATGTACAACAATGAACAGTGAACAAGGATTTGTAATGACATATAGTAACTTTGCAAGAGATAATGAGTTTATGATAGTACTTACATGTGTTCTGAACCACGTGGCAAATTATTCATCTTGTAATTGAAAGATTTGAGATTCGGTCAGCTGTGAGTAATTGGACAGTAAATATTGTCGTGTTGCCTACAAAGTTGTTCCAAATTATATGAGTTTATAATATTACAATATATAAATAGTACCTTAACAAAGTTTAATTAGTAGTACATATACTTACTGAATAAAAGGTCTCAGCTTATCACAGTTAAATAAAACATAATTGTATGCTTGTCTGAACTCTATTTTAGACAAATATCTTCCCCTTACGATATTTTTAGGTGTGGGTCGTCCAGGATTGGAGAATATTGACAAGTTCCCACTAGAAGGCACTTCACCACCATCATCATGTCATGGAACACGATTGATTCTCATTTTCAAATGAGTTTTGAAAGAGTACGAGATAAATGTTGAGATCTCCTCAACAATATAGGCCTCACGTATCAAAGCGTCAACATGCACCTTGTTCTTAACTTTTTTCGTAAGATTGAACAAGTATCTGCATTGATTTAATCAAATATTTTCAATTAAGAAAAACAAAGAAAATACTTTTATATATGAATTACATTGCAACTGTAATATCTAACCGTTCGAATGGATACATCCATCTATACTGGACCGCCTTCCAACTTTTGCCTCAAACGGTAAATGTATGGGGAGATGCTCAATTGAGTCAAAAAATGATGGAGGGAATATCATCTTAAGTTTGCATAGTGTCTCAAAGATATTTGTTTCAAGCCTCTCAATGTGATCAACATTGAACTTGCTGAAGGATATATCTCTAAAGAAATGACTAATCTCCGTGAGTGCATCCTATATCCCTTTTGGCAACAAATCACGATAAGCTAATGGAATGAGTGTTTGCATAAACACATGGCAGTTATAACTCTTTATTCCATACAATCTGCATTCCTCCATATTAACCAACCTTGATATGTTCAAGGCATGTCCATCGGGAAAACACAGACTCTTAAGCCATTTGTAGACTAGTAGTTGTGTATTTTTCTCTAACATGAAGCCTGCTCTTGGTTTTGCGACCTGTGACCCATCATAAACCAAATCCATATTTTTACGATTATAGAATAAAGCTATATCCAATCTAGCCTTAATGTTGTCCTTTGTCTTCCCCTTCACATCCATGACGGTGTTGAAAATTTTCTCAAACACATTCTTTTTTATGTGCATGACGTTAAAGTTATGATGAAGGAGATTGGTCTTCCAATAAAAAAGCTCCCAAAAGATACTTCGCTTTACCCAATTGTGGGTCAAATCAAAACCATGAAACTTTTTCTTACCTAATTGAAGACCAAACACAATGTCACCGTACTCTGATATAATATCATGTAATTCTTCACTAGAAAGATGTGGGGGTGCAACATCCTTTTCAACTCTACCAACAAAGAAATCATTTCTATTTTTTCTGTACCTATGATTCGGTAGCAAAAAACGATGGTGGCAGTAAAAAAAGAAGCTTTACCTCCGTTTATTAGCGTGAATGCCCTGTTGTTTTCCATGTAATAAGGATATGCTAGTTTTCCATGCGTGCTCCAACCGGAACCATTCAATAAGCTGGAATATCATTGATAGTCCACATCAAAGCCGCCCTTATAAAAAAATTATGTTTCCTCAATATTTCATAAGTCAAAGCTCCGGAGGACCACAACTGTGTCAACTCATCAATCAACGGTAGAAGACAAACATCTATATTCCGGCTCGGGCTGCTCTGATCGGGTATGACAGTGGATAAAAACATGAACTCCTACCTCATACACATCCCTGGTGGCAAGTTATAAACCGTGAGTATGACTGACCAACAAGAATAAGGAGCTGCAGATGACCTGAATGTGTTGAATCCGTCTGTACACAACACAAGACATACGTTTCTTGATTCAGCTGAAAAGTGGGGATGCACACTATTAAAGTGTTTCCATGCTTTGTTGTAAGAAGGATGCACCATCACTCCATCAACCGCATCATATGATTGGTGCCATGTCATGTGCTTAACAGTCCTTGGTGACATGAATAACCTCTGCAGTCTAGGTGTGATTGAGAAGTATCTACGTTTTTTATGTCACGAGAGTCTTTCCCCTACCAGTTCTGGGTTAGTAACGGGAATGCCCACATGTCATGCATTCGGTCAGCTTAACATTTTCAAGGTAGTATAACATGTAGAAGTTAGGGCACATGTTAATTTTCTGGTCCTAAACTAAGGGGTTTCATCATGGACTTTGCAGCATAGAAGTTCTCTTTTAGCTTGTTCTTTTCAAGTAAAATGCTTCTCGCCCATTCCGATAATTCTATCACAAGCGGCCTCACTTGACCAGTAATTTGACTTGATGGTGAACACCTGTGCTACGGTCGATAATTTACTGTGGTTCATACAACCATCCTATAATGGTTCGTCAGAATATTTCAACAGATCAAAAATCCTTTGCTGCATCTGCATTAGGTTCTTCTTCTACGATTGAACATTGATTAACAGTACCTTAATTCATTCTCATTGCATCCATAACTATATTCATGTAAGGATTACTGTTCTCATTTGCAACTCTAAGCACGTTGCTAACACTAAAAGTTGAACCAACCACCCTTTCTCCCATGCTCTTATTACGAACAAATAGTTCTCCCTGTGCATACAAACATAGGTAATCCTCCATGAACCCTTTGTGTAGAACATGCATCATTACAACATCTGGATGAAGATACTTTTTATTTTGACACTTCTTGCATAGACACCTAATACCGTCCTAGTAAAATTTCTGGGAATAGATATTGTGAAATTAATATAACCCTGAACCCTATTATAACAATCCATCTTCCACAATCCTTGGAGTGAATCTCGATACGTCCATGAATGATCATCCATGACTTCTATCGAACCTCTATAAAATTATGATGACAACATGTATTAATTAACTATGTTAGGTAAATAAATTTGCAAAAACATTGGTTTACCTCGAGATTATCCAACAAATTAATTAAAACTTCTCATAGATATTCATTATCAATTATCAAGCTATATACAAACTTATACATATTAATTTATGGAAATTACAACTCCACAATATCATTGATAAAAATTAAAACGGACCCATTAAACAAGCTATTAATTATTTCACCACAACACATGTAATTCAATAATTCAACAAAGTTTTAACAATTTACAAACAAATATAATTTTATAAAATCTAAAACAAACCATAACAAGTACAAAATTATACATTCATACTACAAGTTTGTTTGAGAAATAACAATAAAACATTTACATACACTAACAAAATACATATACTAAAAAAACAATAAAATTGACATTTAAATGTTAAAATTAAAAAAAAATAGATTTACTTACAAAAAATGATAAAATCCACAATAAATCAGAACGCGGATGCTGTGATCACAAAACTTAAAGAAATATGACTTGTGTTGAGAAGAGGGGGATTTTTTTTAGGGGATGGTTATTTGCAGTTTGGGAGGGAAAAGTTGGGATGGGGAAGAAGAAGGAGAAATAGTAGAGGAGATAGTTGGTAGAGTGGTGATATATTAACTTTTGCTAATGGAATCACCGATGGACTCATTCTATTGGTGGTTCCATCGGCCATTCTGATAGTGAATTGGTCACGTCACTGTACGGAGATCTCGTTTTAAATCCCTCGGTGAGTCCGTTAGTAAAATCACCCGTAAAAACTTCAACATCATCGAACCGTGTTTTTTTAATTATATCTATTCCGTTTGTAATGCCGTCAGTATATATTGACATACCAATTCCGTTGGTATATACCTATGGCATTACAGATGGAATAGTGTTCGTCGGTCATTATCACCACAAGTTACCAACAAAATTATTCCATCAGTAATTCCGTTGGTTTTAGGTGAATTTCTGGTAGTGTTTCCAAACAACTAGTGTGAACCGCTTTGATCATTTGATTTTGTATGTTAATGTTTTTCGTTCCTTTGTTATTCGATCTTAAAACATTTGTTGTCATGTTTTGCTTCAACTTTTTGCAGTTTCTTTCTTTTCCAAAGATGTATACACAATTGCTTTTCTTTTTAATGTCGGAGGTAAGGTTGAGTTTGTTGGGGTTGAAATTTTCTTCACCCTGGTTTGTTACTTACTTACAAAATTCTTGTTTTTTTATTTTTTTTCTTAGGTATGGCTCACTTGATGTGTTGGTTTTCATCCATGTGAATTTCAACCTTTTTTAATCTTTTTTTTCCCTTTTTCTGATATATTTTCTCTCTTTTTTTTCTTCATAGGTTTTTCTATATCTTAAATTAATTGTACATAACATTCTTTACGAACTACCACTATCCTTTAAACCTAATCTCACCTTGCATTTCTACGAAGCATGATAGCTTTTCATTTTTTTTCTTTCACTTATTCACCTTTTCTGCACAAATTGTCACCTTTGGTAATGATTAGTTCCTCGTATAATTGCTTCATAGTAGAAGAGTTTGTTGAAAGTAAACTAGATTTTGGATTTTAAAAAATTTAGAAATGGTCAATCGGTTTAGTCGACAGAATATAATTTTGTTCAAATTAGGATTTCTCTGTATTAGTTTAATTCCTTGATTGTCTAGGATTTTATACCTATAAAAGGCTTGTAATTCAACATTATTAAAAAGCACAAAAGAGAAAAAGAATAGCTAAGAGAGCTTAGAGAGAAACACTTAATAAAAATATACTTTCTTCTCAATCGTCTTAATTCTTATTCTTGAGTTCTTAACCTTGCATTGTTGTGTTAATCTTATACCACATCTGCTTTACTTCCAACAAGGGGTAGCAAAACTTAGGTTTGATTATTTAACATGACCAATCCAAGCTTTCCACTTCAATATCTTAGGTTGACAAAAGACAACTATGGAACTTGGTGTATTCGAGTAAAAGCTTGGTTAGGTTCCCAAAATGTATGAGAGACAGTTGAAAAAGGCTTTGAGGAGCTTATAAATAGAGCAATGTTGACTTCAGCCTAAAAGGAGGCTGTGCAAAAGGCATGATGGAAAGATCAATAAGCATTAACAACCATCCACCAATGTCTGGATGATGCACATTTGAGATTGTGATCAACGTAACCACCACCAAGCAAGCAAGGAAAATCTTACAAGAATCAAACTAAGGAGTTGACAATGTGAAAAAAGATATGTCTACAAAAAACTACGTGGTGACTTTAAAAAGTTACACATGCTTGAATCGAAAAATATTTCAGAATACATTGCAAGAGTATTGACCATATACAATCAAATGAAGAGATATTGAGAGAAGATTGAAGAGACATGTGTGGTAAAGAAGATCCTACGCTCGCTGCAAAAGAAGTTCCATTACATGATGGTCGCGATATAGGAATTGTAAAATATGGACGTTCGTTCAATACAAGGTCTAATGAGAAAATTACAAGTTCATGAGGAAAGAGTCAATGAGATTCAAGAGGATATGAGTGCACAAGTATTTTTTTTCAAAGCAAGATGATTCTGAATATTCTTAAGGAGGTAGAGGACATAAACAAAGTAGAGAAAGAAAAGCAAGAGGCAGATTTGGAATAGGAGGCCGAGACAGCCTCAACAAGTCAACCGGTCAACCAGTTACACTAACATTGGCAATCCGAGATCCAGGTTTGACATATCAAAAGTTAAATGATATAATTTGCAAAAGGCATGTCATTATGCTAGGGGTTGCATAATGTTTGACAAACCTTACCATGATGTTAGTAAGGATATTTTTTAACTCATTTGGTTCAGGTTCATTGAGCTTACGCCATGATATCAGATCCCAGCTGCCCTCAAGTCCATATGGTGCCTTTTAGTATCATGAGGTACCACTGTGGTGTCCTCTGAGCTCTAGTTCGCATTTTTGCCTTTTTCAGAATCGATCGACTAGTTTCGGGCTCTACCATAAGTTAGTTGATCGGTTTGTGGGTTTTTTTTTATAGGTTTTTATAGGTTTCTTTTTGTACAACCGGTCGACCAATTCTAGGGTTTCTAGGAACTGATCGACCGAATACCTAAGTATTGTTTAGGCAATCTGTATCTTGAACCTTTTGATTTTTTCTTTGGTTTGTTTAGTACCTATTGCCTGAGGTCTATAGACTCTGGGTAACGAGTCTTTGTACTTCTTAGGATATACTCCTTGTATCTTTGTATAATTTTTCTTTTTTATATAAATTACTCTTATAAAACTGATGAATATTTAATGAGAATAATTTTTTTATTATGTTTTGTTGTTTATTTTTATATGATTTTTTCATGTGAATTATTCTTTTAACTTTTTATACAGTCATGTGTTTTTTTTTATATATTTTATTGGAAATTACTTTTCAAATCATAGTGATTTAAAAAATAAACTCAAGCTTCTAATAAAAGAGGCATGTTTTATTTTTTTAAAAAAAATGCATGAATAAGGAATGAGAGTTTTGATTAAAGAATGCATTTTTTTTAATTAATCATTAGTTGAATCATTAAAGAATGCATTTTTTTTTAATTGGTATATATATATTTTTAAAGAGATACCAATTCCCGCGGCAGTGCGCTGCTAGCTAGTAGCTAATTTGAAACTATAATCAAATAATCCATTAGTTGAATCAGCAAATAATTAATCATGGAATGGTCACCCTCTGAAAATGGAGAAAATTCTCCATTGGCACGTGGGAACACATCGATATTTCGAAGAGTGAACAATTTGAAAAGTATTTGAACGAATCACGAGTGAAGAACTCTTCCAAATGCTTTATATCATCATTTTCTCTCTTACATGTTCACATTTGTCGTTTCATACGAGACATTGACTTTTGTCGTTTAAAAACAAGCAAGTTGGGCTGAGGATGACGAGAATTGTATGTACCCTCAGAGTAAGGGACCAATAAGAAGACTATAATAAAGAAAATCTCAATTAAAGCATGTGCATCCTAAGTATTGCCTTTGCAATAATTTAGTTGTTTTTTTTTTATAAAAAATAAATTATAAAATTTTTCCATTCAATTTCAACCAAAATTAACTAAAAAAAAAAAAAACCCCCAATCATGTTTATTAATTTTATCCTTTATGTTATCCAAAATAATAATTATTCCAACAAGATATTTTTTTTCCAAAATTTAATTTGTTTTTTTTGTTCAAATATGTATTTTAATGATAAAGAATTAAATAAAAAGTGATCTCCATAATTGACCAATAGCTTTGTCCAAGAAAATAACTATTTTTTTTATTTAAAAACTATTTTCATCCCTCAAGTTTTTAATTTTACATTTTGATCCTTGTAAGTTAGTGATTATGATTTGATCCTAAACATTGTTTTCAATTTGATCGATGATTTTTTTTAAAAAATTCAATTTAATCCCTTAATTTCATGAAATTTTCATTAATGACCCTTGTTGTCTTAGTTGTTTATATTTTAGTCTTAAAACTTCAATTTTTTTTATGTTGCCTCTGCATGTTGAAAAAATTTCAATTGATTCCCACAAGTTTTTAAGCTTTAGTTTATATTAAATAAAAATTGATTTTGAGCTTTAGTTTTTAATCAATTGATTTGTATTAACGCCATCTTTGATTAACACAAACCATCCTTTCATTCATTGATTAAAAATATAAAAAACATATATATATATATATATATATATATATATATAATAATATTAACGCCATCTTTGTACGACACAAGATATGTCCTAATCAGATTACCATCCATGAGTTAGAACAATGAGCCGATTACTCTTTCTTATCTCTGTCCCTCTTTGTATGACTACTGACGAGAGAGACATCCACTGGTTTTGGTTACACTTGATGGAGGGAGAGGGAGAGGGAGAGGGAGAGGGAGAGAGGTCTCTCTTACGAAAAACATAAAAAAAACAATGTTCTAACAGGGAAAGGCAAGGAAATAATATTAGAAAATTAAAAGATTTGGGTTTGCGTTGCTTTCAACTAACAATGACAGACTTGAAAGCAGGCTCTATATGCATGGAAGTAGAATACAGGCATGTGCTTGGCTACTTAGAGTCCGTTTGACTAAGAATTTGTGGCTGTGTTTAGCATATAACAGTGACAATATAGTGTTTAGTTAAGAAATGAACTATGATTTTTATAGATGAGACCTACCATTATCAAGTTGAACAAATCACCATGTTTAATTCAATATACAGCCAATGGAGACTAATCTGTTGTTCAAGTAAAGAAAACAATAGAAAAAAAGAAAAAGAAAATGAGGGTGAGGGTGAGAAGTAGAATGGAAATGAATTAAAAAACAAAATTTTCTATACAATGAACAATAAACTTCAATAGTTTAAAATAATAATAAATAAACATAAATAATAATCATAACATGTAACATGAAAAATGGAGTTTTTTTTTTCCTTCTTATTTGATCATTTAACATTGCTTTGATTTGTGATTAATCTTGATGATTTATTCTTTATAATTTATTTTTATTTGTTTTCTAAAGAGTTGTTTCGACCTCATAACTCGGGTCGCGGGTTGACATGCTATCTTGAGTTGACACGGGTTACTTTTTTGTTCTTTTTTTTTTCAATTTCATTGTTTAATATTGAGTTGTTTCAGAATTGATATTCATAATTTTTTCCCTTTAGGCAAGAGTTCTTTTTGTGCAAGTCATCATCATTTAAAAATAAAAAAAAATTAGTACATTTACCATCATTGCTTCTTTTTTATTATATAATAAAATAAAAATAACTTATTGCAAGTCGGGTATATAACCTAAATCACAAATTTGTTTTTACTTCTTTAAAATACACTTACAATGCTTGCATATTTTTTTAACATTGAAATAAATTTCAATCTAGTAGCGCTTGCCACTTATAGTTATAAACTAAAAAATTACAAACTTATGCTATTTCTTTTACTTTTGTTATATATCGAGGCATATTGTGGATTATTATAGTGCATCTGGTTCCTCTCTCTCCCGCCCTCCCTCCCTCCTATCATTGAGAGCAATGAACTTTATTTTATCCTTTTACATTATATTCACATGATTTAAATTCAAATAATTCCTTTTGATTTGTGTGATACATTGTACCTATGGTATTTGTGGTGTTAAAAAATACCTCATCTTCAAATGATGTTTGATCTTATAAGTTAAAAAAAATTGAAACCATAAGAAACAAGTTTAACACATAAACAAAGAAGACATCCTTATACTGTTTCTTTTACTATTGCTATACACCCAAGTATGGTTTATTACAATGTGTCTAGTTTGTCCTTTCTTTTTATCAATGAAAAATAATTTGTTTTTGGAATTTTTTTTTTAAATTTCATCTTTTCATATTATGTTCATATGATTTAAATCCTGATAATTCCTTCAAGGTCGTGTGACATGTCTGTCATATTTGCAAAATTTGAAAAATGCCTCAACTTTGAATGATGTTCGGTCTTGTAAAATAGAGATAATTTTATTATTTTTAAAATTTGAAACAATAGGAAACAAGTTTAACACATAAACAAAGAGGCAACCCTTTTTTCTTTTTCTTTTTTCTATTGTTCGTCAGGATTTGAAAAGAACAATTTGGTCCTTGTATTTTTTATTTTTTTAATCTTTTTTAGTTTTGATCATTTTTCGAGGATTTCATATTTCAGTATATATATATATATATATATATATATATATATATATATATATATATATATATATATCAAACCATAAAATTTAAGAGGAGAAAAAAAGTTGCTAAAAAATAAAAGAGGAGAGAGAAAGTGGTCGATCGATCACATTCCATACATTAAAAAAGCTGATCTTGGTGTCTTTGGGTTTCTCTTGATAAGAAAAGTTACATCAAGGTGTTTTTAAGCTTTTGACTCACTAGAAAAGGTAGGTTGGGGTTCAGGAAGAACTTTTTTTATTTGATTTAATTTTATAATTTTTTGAATGAGTAAGTATAGTTTTTAGGTTATAAATCAGTTTATGAGCTTTGTAGAGTGTTTATTAAGTGTTTTTTAGGTGAAAATCTGTGAAAATTGATTTTTTAAGTTAAAAAACTTCAGATTGGCATTCTAGCCACGAGGTGGTAGCTGGAATCTGGACTACCAGACAACGAGTCACCTATTCAAATTTTCTTGAAAAAATAAAAGTGTGTATGATCTTTTGTTTTAAACATATAAAAGAAAAAGAAGGCTAAACGCGTGAGCCTATCCTTACAAGTCTATAGGCGCAAACCCTTCTTTTTGTTAGGAGAGACACGTGGGCCTAATTTCTTTGTCTTAGGCATCTAGCCTTTTATATGATCTTCTTCTTCTTCTTCTTTCTATTCTTCTTTTCAAGATTTTGATTGAAATGCACTATAAATAAATAACATACCTAACATTATATTTAAATTATTAGTCAAATTTTTCATAGTTTTTAAGTAATATTAAAACTTTTTTTATGGGAATGTCAACAATTTATCTTTCAATTATTATATACATAATATACAAACACAAATACTCATGGATATTCAATGAAAATAAATTTTTAGTTTTCTTTTTCACTTTTTTGATAGATGTTTTACTTGATTTTATCACATTAACTACTTTTTTTCCTTCAATCACATATAAAACATTATGACATTATTTTAGTATTTTTTAATCAACACTTTCTTTTGATATTATGATGAGTTTTTATTTTAAAAATAGTACTAATGATAAGAAAAAAAAACATGCTTTGGATAAATAATAAAGAGGTAGATGAACAAGGAAATGAGTTTTAGATTGAAGAGATATATTTTTTTCTACTTTTTTTAAATGATTAAAATTTATAACAAGCCTTTATTTTAATTATCACTGTGTTTTATTAAAAAAAAATGTTGCTTATAAAGTATTATGACATTATTTTTAATAAAATTATGGTTTTTTTATAATGATATTATCATTTGTTTTATGGATAATTATATATTAACCTCATATGCATAATTTTTAAAATAAATTGTTCATTAATATTGAAATAGAATAAAATATCAATTTTTTAACTTTTAATTTTGAATTTATTTATATAATTTGTTTAAAATTTATTGTTCACAAATTTATTTCTATAGTTGTGTAAATTTCATCAATTCATGATTTTCTAATTAATACTTGCTTCAATGATCATAATAATTTTTCCTTGAAAAACAATGCATACTTTTCACAAAGATTAGTAAAAAACAAAAATGTGAATATACTCTTTTTTAATTTTTAGTTCATATTGGTATAGTTTTCCCGAATTTTTTTTTTCTGATTGTTGTTATTTTTTATTCAATAAATTATGTTGCTAAAAAATCAATTTTTTATCCAAGAAAAAAAATAATTATATAATTTGTTTAAAATTTATTGTTAACATATTTGTTTCAATAGTTGTGTAAATTTTATCAATTCATGATTTTCTAATTAATACTTGCTTCAATGATCATAATAATTTTTCCTTGAAAAACAATATGTACTTTTCACAAAAATTAGTCAAAATAAAAAAAAAATGTGAATATACTCTTTTTTAATTTTTAGTTCATATTGGTATAGTTTTCCGAATTGTTTTCTGAATGTTGTTATTTTTTATTCAATAAACTATGTTGCTAAAAAAATCAATTTTTTATCCAAGAAAAAAAAAATAAATTACATGAATCACAAAAAAAACATTTGATAGAAAAACATTGAAATGAACATAGGTAGTGATTGGCTATATCGGAATTGACTTATTCCTTGTTTTAAGACTTGCATGGTTATCTTACAGGGAATTCTATCTTTCAATATCTAAAGCAAAACAATTGTCTTTCTCTTTTTATGGAATCATTTTATAAGCAAGTTTTTAAAAGAACTTGTAGAAATTTTGACAGAAACACAAAGCTCCTTACCAACCAGTTATAGGCATCCAAAAAGAAAGACATTGGGTGTCACACCTGGACATCGCAGCTACCAATTAAAAATTAAATTTTGATTGGAAAAAAAATAGATATCTGGAATCTTGTTCTTTTAGAGGAAATGTCTAGTTCGAGGAGTCATCACCTGATATTATGGTCACTAAGAACCGTAACTGGTCAACATAGATTCTATGGTACGAGACTGGTTACATAAAAGGGAAGATATTATCACCCCTTAAATGCCCTATCTATGGCAAACTGCATTGCTGATTTTGTCTTAAATTGCTAAGAATTTGTTCTCCCTTTTCTTTTTCCCCTTTTTTTATTCTTCTTTTCATGTTTCTGACTCTGGCATCAATGAACAGTTCATACGAATATTTCCATCTCTGACATTGGTAAATATTGCACAAACCAAAAAAAATACAATATTCCTGACTCCGGCGTCAGTGAATAATTTTGCAAAAAAGTGAATTTGAAGAAGAATTTTTCTATGTCATATTCTTTTTTGTTTATCCTTTATTATTATTTGTCATTTTTAGATGGAAATAAAAAGAGCATTGCACAACATATTTGCATTTAATAATGATAGTCTGCGGATTGAGCGCATAGCATAAAAAAATACAAAACGCAAAGAAAAAAAATAAAACAAAGTGTGAAGGGCCCAAAAATAAATCAACGAAGATTCCCAAATATTTTCATAATTTTCTGATATTGAAACAGGACTTGTTTGCATATATATCAAAGTAGAAAAGGATAAAATATATGGACAAGCCACAAGGGTGTGTTTTTGCCAAACACACCCTTAGCAACACAAGTTGGGCCAGCTGGGCTTAAAGCCCAGATCAGATCCATTTCTTTCCTTTTCTTTTTGTTTAAGGCTGGGCCAGTCCAGCCCATGGAGGGCTGGGCGGAACCCAGCCAGCCCAATCCGGTCACTGGCCCAAGCCAGTGACCTTGCTAAGCAAAGCACGCGTGAACTTGTTCACGCGTGTATGACACAGTGCGAAGGTATACAATTCTAAATGCATTGAAGATTAAAAAAGAATGAAAAGGGAGAGGAAAGCTTACTTTGCTGGAGATTGCTCTGGAGATGAACGAGCGCAGAGGGATGGCCACCATGCAACGACTATCCAATATTCTTTGCCTCTGTATGTTCTTTTCTTCTCTATTTGGTGTGTTCTCTTCTTCTCTATTTTTCTTTACATCGTCCCTCTGTTTCTTTTCTCTTATTATCTGTTCTACTCAGCTTTTCTCTTCTATTTTTTTTCTTCTCCTTTGCTTCCGTCCCCTGAGCTCTGTATTTATAGGGGATATGCCTGGTCTTCTCTCCGCGCATGGCTTGTCTCTAGATAAGCACGACTAGGAGGGACGCATTGGTATTTCACTAGGACTTGGATACCCGAGCTTGATCCTTATCTCCCCAGGGCAGTGATCTTCATAAGGATAGGGATTAATCTTTGTGTTTTAGCAGGAGTGGGATGTTGGCATTTCACATTCTTTCTCTTCTTTGTAGGCGGGTTTGCAGCGTTAGAGGAAGAAGAAGAAGAAATTGTGCATGGTTGAAACAATGTTGTTTTGGATCGAAAATGACCATTTCTCAATTTGGTCCTTGAAGTTTCCAAATTTTACATTTAAACCCCTAATCTTTTAATTTCAAATTTTAACCCCTTAAAATTAGATTAAAAGGCAAATAGGTCAAAATTTGGGTTATAACATTGAGTTTTGCCAAAATAAAGAAAGAGTGATGAATAGTTCCTTGTTAGGTTTGGTGGTGATTCTGGATAGCTAAATATCATTGAAGATATTTTGATGCTTCCATTATTCCATTATTCACTAAAGCTTTGTTGTATTCTACTCAACTATATGATGTTATTAACAAGATCAGTGCTTGGCCAAATCAGAATTGGCTTATTCCTTGTATTAAGATTTACATGATTGTATTAGAGGGAATTCTCTCTCTCAATATCCAGAAAAAATGATGATCATACTATTCTTGTGACATCTTTATATAAAACTAGCCATGAAAATTTCCATCCATGTCTCCTAATGTAACACTAATGATAGACCATTTGACTTTGGGTAAGTAGTTCATGAGGTTTCGATAAGGAGAGATAATATGGGTTTTGATGGAGAAAAGCTTAACACTATCATTCTTGTCTTAAAAAAATAAGAAGGATGTTTAAGGTTTTTGGTCGAATCTTTACTGGAGAATTTCTAAGTGCGTAAAAAAGTTTAGGAATTTTTCAAGTAAAAGATGAAGAATTGGGAGTAGTATGAGAAACTTAAAACATTGTATCTTAAAAGCTAGAACACATTTTTTAAATTAATCTGAGTAACTAAAACATTTAACATGTCAAACATATGTTTATACATTATTAACCATATTAAGTGAACAATGCAATTCCACCTCGTACTTGATTGATTTTATCCAATTGATTTTAGTATAAATATGATAGGGTTAATATTCTTTCATTTGAGCAATAAAGAAATATGAGGTTATTGTTTACACTTAAAATAAACATGCACATATTAATTATAGAGAACAATAATTTTTCATGAAAAAATTGGGGAAGAAATCTAAATCAATTATGAATAAAAAAAAGATGACCAAGTGACCAGAAATCACGATTAACCAAGAGAAAGCAATTGACCTATAAAGTTTGAAAGCATGTGGATAAACTAGAAGATGTAGTTCTATTTAGAATATGAGTCTTCAATAAAATAAAAAACCAAAACTCATAAATTAGCATATAATTCATATAAGAATCAATAGAAGAGAAGTTAAGTTTGTATTAAGATTTATAAATCTCTTTATCTAATACTGACATATTTATAATATTATAATTACTTGTATAATTAGGACTCAAACTCTACAATAGTATAAATAGAGCTATTAGTACAACTATAAACGAGGTCTTGCTCCACATATTCAATTTTTACTTTTAAATTTATCTTTTCTTATATAGGATTTTTTTTTTGTTTTTCTTTCTTTCTTTTATTTACATTTTTATTTTATCTTTCTAGTAGTACATTTAAATTCATGCAATTTATTTCCTTAAACTCTTATTTTTTTCTACATGGTAGTGCATATTGCAATAAACATCACTTTTTTAGGGTATAGATAAAGCACCCTCAAATTGTAGATCTAATAGACTTGAATAGAGAAATATTAGTATAATAATAATAAGCACCCTCAAATTATCTACCACTATTAATATAGACAATAGTACTATAAGGATTGATGAATAAATAATGATGTAAACAACCTTGTCCTTGAGATGATGGAGGAATTATTACATAACATATATAACATGTATATAAATAAGAAAAAGCAAAAAAAACAAGTATTATAAATAATCATACGACAACAAGTAAAGTATAAGCAAACATGTCAGGGTTTAATTATAGAAGCATAACCAGTTTCATAACAAAATCACCAATTTGTTTTAAACATATATATGCACTACAAATTATATTGAGTTGACTCAATAACCAAGCATATATACAAACACAAAAATATAACATTTCTCATAATTAGTAACCCACCATCAAAAAAAATTTAATTCTTTTAAAAACTAAGATATAATGTGATAATATATAATGTGAAATGATAAGTAGAAACATATAATAGCAAATGCAAAGCAAAAAGTTTTTATCAAAATAAGCAAAACATAAATAAGCATGAAAATGGACAAAATAAAATGAAACTAAAGAAATAAGACAAAGCCTAAGGATGATGAAACACAAACTTTTAAAATGATATGAATTGAGTGAAATCTAAAACAAAAATTGGCATGAAAAATAAAAGCAATACATGAAAAAAAATAATCCTAAAAGAGACATGAATCTAAAATATAAATAGGGATTACTAATTACAACAACTAAGAAAAAAAACTAAAAACACAATTAACTATAACTAAAGGAAATAAGCCTTTTACTGTGGATTGCATAATGCAATCCACAGTGAAAAGACTGATGCTTTTAGTTACAAGTTTTTTTTTTTTGCTTTTATTTTGTTTTTTCTTTTTAATTAATCTTTTTTTTGTTTGATTTGGTTTGTTAATATTTTTTTTATTTAGTTATCACACTCTCATGACATGGATCCTACGTTTGACTAGTTAACTTGGTTTGGCGGGTTAACTCAATTGATTCAGATTTCTTTTCTTTTTCTTAATTAGTTTTTTTCTTCCTATTTTATCTCTTAATATCGATTTGATTAAGAATTAAACTTCATAATTTGTTTTGTTTACTTTTCATTAGATTATCGTGATCTCATGAGAGAATTTTATTGTACCCCTCCTCACAAAGCACTATTCATTGCAATAGTGTTTTGCTTTGTTTTTTTTTCTTTGTTTTTTCCTTTTCAATTAATCTTTTTTAAAAATTTTATTCTTTAATATTACATTTTTTTTCTATTTAGTTATTACACTTTCATGACACGGTCTTACAACTAGATCCACATCCAAGGCTCTTGGGTCTGGTATTGCAGCCAGACCCAAGGCTCTTAGGATTGACGTTATAGCCAGACCCACTTAAACTTGAGTCATGTAAGTTTAATATTATTATTAATACTAAAAATATTATTATTTTTATCATAAATACTATTATTTTATTATAATGAATATTGCTGATATAATAATTAATACATTTAAAAAAAATATTATTAGTTATAAGTTTTTTTTTTGTTTTTTTTTCATTATAAATTGTACTGTGCAAATCCACGGTGGAAGGTAGATGCCTTTTAATTATAGGTTTTTTTTAATTAATCTTTTTTTGTTTGATTTAGTTCGTTAATATTAAATTTTTTTTCTATTTAGTTATCATACTCTCATGACATGAATCTCAAGTTTGACAAGTTAATCTGGTTTGGTAGGTTAAGCCAGTTGATTTACATTTTTTTTATTTTTCTTAATTAGTTTTTTTCTTTCAATTTCATCTTTTAATATCGATTTGATTGAGAATTAAACTTCATGATTTATTATGTTTATTTTTTATTAGATTATTATGATCTTATTAGGAGATTTTACTGTACACCTCCTCGCAAAGCACTATTCATTGGAATAAGTGGTGTAGTTATTATTTAGATTTTACTGTACCCAAAACTATTGGTATTATAATTAATATTATAAATATTATTCTTGGGTCAGGCATTGCAGCCAGACCCAAGGCTCTTGGGTCTAATTTTACAGATCGATCTAACGTTCTTGGATATTAATGTTTTTTAATATTTTTATGCCAAAACAATTAACCCGCAGCGTAGCGCAAGCCCACCCCTACTAGTGTAAAACTAAAACAACTCAAAGTTATTCCTTAAAAAACATTTGTTTATGACAAACTATAAACAAAACCAAGAACGAGAACCTAAACAATGAGAGTTGATGTGAAATATAAAGTATAAACTTGTAACTAGCAAACATATTAACTTAAGAAACAAAGATTTTTTTGAAGCCTAAATCAGATTAAAATTTGTTTGGACATATATAAAATATTTTATGGTACTTTGAGAGTAATTACTAATACTTACTTAATAGAAAAGAGATATACACAAGGAGAAGAAATATTAAAAAAATAAAATTTTTTGTGTCTAAACGTTGATATTATTATCATATGTTATAGATGCAGATATTATTTTCTCTTTCATCTCTATATTTGTCTCTCTCTTCATATTAGACTCATTAAGTAGTGTAGTTATTGATTGAGTATTTTAAAATTTCTTTAAAGAAAACTAATTACATGAATAAGTATAAACAAAAAATTAAATATTGTTTGTAACACCTAAAAGAGTTTTAATTATTATAAATGCAAACTAGGCGTCGCAATAATTGCTAAAAAGAAAACTAACTATTGATGCTAAAATAGACTCGAAATCATTTTAAACTAAAGTGACAACCATGAAAATTATAAAAAAAGATTTTTTTAAAAAAAGATTTTTGGTTTAATATTCAAGACATCATAACTACAATTTACAAAAGTTACAAACACTAAAAAAATAAAAAGATTTGGTCCACCTAACCTTTTTATAAAATAATAACAAACAAACATGAAATAGGCTTAAGGTGGTCTTAAAAAAAATTATAAAATAAACACTCAAATAATCAACCAATCAAACTAACAAGAGACAATTACATCTCTATAAAAGACATAAAATCTACATCCACCTAACCTTTTTAAGATATATTGACAATAATCCATAACTTTTATTATATAAGTGTGGATATTTGGGGTTTCTATAACAAACATGATAACTAAAGTATGAAATTAAAAAACTTTATTAAATAAGAAAAGACTAAATTACAAGAATAATAAGAATCTAATTGAAAAAGAAAATAAATTTATGGGCATATTAGATGTAGCCCAAGCCTCCAAGGACTAAATCAATTCAATCAAAGATATTTATGTATGATAATAAAACACTCTTACATTTTTCAAATTATACCTATAACCAAGAATTGAAATTTTGAAGTAGTTTTGAATTAAATTTGATTTAAGACGTAGTCATGGGTTTAAACTTTAAAAGTTGTTATATCACATGTCAAACAATTATGGACTAGTAAATATCCACCGTCCACATCACCTCTTTTTTAAACTAAAGTAAAAATTAGTTCCTATGTCTATATATTACACTGCTTTCCCCTTCAGAAAACTTTGTCCTTAAAGGTGAGGGTAGCCAAATTTAAATTCTCACCAATAAACTACAATTTCTTTCCCTATCCCTTGCTTGTATTTTAAATGACTTGTGGTATTTGTAAGTTAACTTTTGAGATTTTTTTTTGATGCATGCTCAATTGACGATATGGCTAAAGCTTAAATTACACTTAGTCTTATTCTTTTAATTCTAGTTATTTCCTTCAATAGTCTTCCAATATTTTCTTTCTATTTTATGCTTTGCATAAGTTTGCTTTGATATTTTGTAATAGTGTTGCTTGATCTTTTAAATACTCCTTTTCAATTGAAGAAACCTGTTTTAGATTGATGAGTGCTTCCATAGAATTATCATAGGTTGATGCCTCAAATCTAATATGCAATGGATCCTCCTTATTAAACCCTGGAAAATCTAACTTAATTGGCGTCAATTGAATGTAGTTGCCCCTAGGTGGTTCGGCTTCGATGACGTACATTGATCAAAGTTAAAGGGGTAGTAGAAGGAAATTCTATAGGTTTTTCCTTTGAGTTTTAATAAGTTGTTGTGCCTTGACTAACATATGTTGTAATTGTTGAGCTAATTATTCCAAAATCCATTTTTGTTTCATGCTGCCAACCATTTCCAACTATTTTCAGTGATTGCGACATTTATTTGTCATTTGCTCGCCTAACTCTAACACCTATTTGTAACAAACTCAGAAATTAAAACTAGAAATCAGAAAATTTTATTGATTAGGAAAAGATTGAATTACAAGAATAATAGGAGTTTAATTGAAAAAAATAATAGGCATATTTAAGATAGTCCATGCCTCTATGAACTAAACCAACTCAAACGAAGTTATTTTCTCCATGTTGAAACACTCTTATACTAATAACCAGCAATTTAAATTTTGAAACAGATTTGAAAAGATTTGATTAAATTTAATTTAATACTTGTTCCTGAATTTAAATTTAAAAATGATTATGCCATATATTAAACTATCATGAACTAGTAAACATCCACTATCCACCTCACAAAGTCTTTGATCCATGATCAAAATCAGCCCCCATGTCCATTATAGTATCGCTATCATACGCCAACACACTATTTCCTCTAGTCCGGGCCTCTTTTTCTATAAATGAATTTTTAGGGTTGGAAAAACAACACACCTACATGTATGTCTCTTGTTCTATACAGTGTAGAGATATATTCAACACCTTTGATTAAAAGCCTTATGTATTCATTAGTGTTCGTTGCCAATAAGTGAAGGGTGAATTAATTAGTTGTTGTTGATTTGGTATTTTCTAAGAAAATAAGAAAAGCGTGGATCCTTCTAGCTAGGTATTTTGAAAATGTCAATTCCCTAACTATGCCAAATGGTTATGAAGGGAGCAATTTGTAAATCAATTTCAACATTTTTAGAAAATAGCTTTCGGGGGACTGAGAATATCTTTAAAAGGGAAGTTTGATCAATGATTTTTTTTTCTTCAAGTGTGAGCAGGTGAAACTGCACTACCACATACAAACAGACCACCTCTTTCCAAGTATTAGCCTATTTTTTATTGGTTCTTTTAGGGTTAGAAGAAGCCAAACCTTTCATGCTAACGAGTGCCTAACTATCAACTTTATATATATATATTATATGGTAAAATTCTCTTTAAATAAAATTATTAAAATGACAAACCCATCATTTTCAAATAAGAATAGAGATTTTTATTGTAATATCAACAATTACTTGATGAATGATTATACATAAACCTAATATTCAAATTGTTTTTTAATTGCTAATTAATATGCAATGAGAATAAAAAGATAAATTTTATAATGTTCAAATAGTAACTAGTGACATCCTATTAAATATTTTATATTTGACTAACTTTAAAAAAAAAAAGAAAAAAAGACAGGCAACAAAGCCTAGGTGGACTTAAGGGTGACAATGAGTATCTGCGGGTTGAATTTCTTAATATTCATACTCTATCCATTACCCATCAAATAAAAAGTTTAGATATTCATAAATTATCCATCGGGTTGGGTTTCAGGTATCTATATGAGTATTCATTATATGATTATTATTTATGATTCAATAAAAAATAAAATAGTTAATACACACACATGATATCGATAAAGTGATAATATTATACATATATTAGTGTTTTATGTCAAATTTGAAATATATGTATATATCATATTGTATTAAGAAAAATCTAAATATTCTACAAATATATCAATATAATATAAATTATATATTTTGGGTTAGGTTCGGGTGAGTTTCGGATTAAGTTTGACAATATCTATCTAAAAAATACACATCTATTCAGGTCGAGTCAGTATATTCATTGGATTCAAATTAAATTATTATCCCTATATAATGTGTTCTCGTTTTGTATTTTTTTAAAAGCGAGCTATAATTAAATAATAAGCAATATAATATCACTACTAAACTATGAATTTTTAAAATAAAAAAAGGGATTTTAACTTAAAAAAATATTTATTTTAATTATAAGAAAATTAAAAGGAAATAAGAGTGCAGAAACTGGATAGTTATATCGCACATGTTACAATAAAAAGCAAATCCATAATGCGAAATATAAGAGAACAAAACGACGGTACGTAGGACTAGTTGCCGACAAATTGGTATCCCACAATTTATACTTGAAATCTGAGAGCATAAAGAGGTGCGTCTCTATATTTGCCTAGTCTGATTTATCTATCACGACTGAGATTTTCTTCGACGGTCTTCCATTTTCATCATCCGAAGGTCCTTTTTCTTCCATTATACCAACAAAATATATATATACATCAGTAATTATTTGCTAGTATTTCTATAGTAGAATAAATGTGATGTTTGGAAGTGTGATAACCAAGGGCGGAGCCAGGAATTTGTTTTTTCCTGGGCTACAATATAAATACATATAAATTATTTTTTAAGATTAATTATCAACTTGTATAAATAAATTTATCAAATTAATAATAAAGTTTCAATACAAATACATAACACAAAATATAAAAATTAAAATAAAATTTAAAATACATAAAAATAAAAATAAAAATAAAAATAAATTACACTATCAAAGTTGCACCCTTTGATGTTTTGTAGAATAGAATTCATCTATGATCGAATCTGAATCAATATCTTCAACAAGCTCTCGTTCAATGTACATCATCATAGAATCCATTAAGAACTCCTCTTTCATTTTATTGCGAAACACAGTTTTAACATGTTTCATAATTGAAAATGTCCACTCTGTAGTGGCAGTAAAAACAGGCAAAGTCAAAACAAGATGAATCAACCTGTCAATCAAATGATAGTGTTGTGACTTATTTGTTTCAGTTAATCCTCGACATAATTCAGAAATAGTAGACATATTCTGAAAGCTCATATGATGAATCACATCAATCTGATAATGCTATAGCTGAGATCTCAAATAATACATCTCTTGTTCATTGAAATCTTCAGGATAAAATTTCTCAGCAAACTTGTAAATAGCATCGACTTTAAATGATTTAAAGTTATCATTAGGTTCTAAAACAGAGCTAAGTACAAGGAGTTCCACTGTCCCATCACTGAATCTAGAATTTAATTCTTCCAACTGAAAATCTATTATTGAGTTAAATATATCATAATGATAATGTTGGTAAACTGTCATTGATCCTTATTGCTGACATGAACGATATTCATGAAATGCAAATACAGAATATACAAGGATAAAATAATGATGCAGACTACGAGGAGATTTGAGGAACTTAACTTTGAAATAACTATTAAATTATTTTTTCATGTGTTTATTTTTTGTTGTGTCCCCGTAACTTCGGTTCTAGTTGTTATGTATAAGCTTGGCTTGCTCAAGCTTAACTCAAATTAATGTTAGCTTGGCTTGAAGTGGTTTCAAAAAATTAAAAAAATATGGTATAGAATGGTTCATTAAAAAAAAAACACAAAAAAGAAACTGTCATTAAACAATTTGATCTCGTTTCCTTTTACTCTACATAAATTAAGACAACGCATTTAACAAGGTTTTCAGTGAATTATGACATATGAATTGAGACTCATTAAAGTATTAAAAAAACTTAATGTATTCAAATTATTAGATTTTTAGGGTACAGTCTACTCCAATGAATATAAAATATTAAATTCAAAATGAAAATTCAGTGCTAATAAATCTTGATGATTTTATACTTTTGTAGCTCTTTATATACTATTGAGAAGAAAAAGGAAAAAACTTCAGGTTAGCTAGAAGGCACGTAAATTTGATTCTCACATCAATTAATTAGTTGTATTAGGTTCCGGACAAAAAAACTCCTTTTCTCAAGGTCTCTAACCCAAGCACAGGAAAGATATCACATACTAACTAATACAATCTTGGAAGCCTCAATTCAACAGTTCCCACTGCCTGCTATAACACCCATACCTTTAGGGAGTAGGCGTAAATAAAAGCTACCTTACACTACGGACATTTCCTTCCCTTCTGTTTCCGTAAAAGACAAAGAATAAATGAGTTATTGAATTTTTTATATTTAATTTTTCGACCTGGGCTACAGCCCACCTAAGCCTTCTACAAGGCTCCGCCCCTGGTGATAACGGTTGTTTTTTAAAGTGTTTTTTTATTTAAAATTAAATATATCAAAATAAAATATATTTTTTATTTTTTAAAAATAATTTTTAAAAATAATTTTTGACATTAGTAGACAAAGAATAACCAGACACGTACGTAACTTCGCCGCCTCTTGCATGAATTATTAACCTTCTTCACTGAGAATTACATTTGCCATTCACACGCCAATAACATTAATTGAACATAGAATTAGTCGAAGGACAGCT
>Ga0325403_1000842_pt1 | contig 23756 bp, 17 predicted proteins | sample PopdelMetagenome_19_FD_205665 | JGI IMG/M metagenome (GOLD analysis project Ga0325403, IMG submission 205665) | Populus deltoides microbial communities from Bellville, Georgia, United States - Xylem-PdKOR-R4 | ecosystem: Host-associated > Plants > Phyllosphere > Stem > Wood/Secondary xylem... | reverse complement strand
AAATAAGAGAAGGGGAGAGAGGTCCGACAAGTTATAAATTAAATATTATGGATGAATTCAGTGAAAAAAATTAGCTACAATTATATTTCATTTGTAATTCAATATGAAATATTGATACATCATATTTCCCAACAGAAATGACAAGGGAATATCTATTTATTTTTTTTTTCATTCCTTGATTTTCATTTGTAATTCTTTTGGTATTTATCGATGAAAAATTCCTGTCAATGAATACCAACATAAATATCGATGTTATGTTATGTCAGTAAATATCGTTATAATTTATAAAAAATATTTTTTTATTGATATTTTTATTTGTATTTAATAATTTTTTTTTTGAAGCGGAGGAGTTTTGAGACTTTAAACCTTTTCATTCATGGAAAATATTCATGTTATAAAAATACAATCATCATGTAATCGGAGCAGATCATGACAAGAAGAAGAAAACACAAGCACATCAAGGTTATCTATCGTAGCAAGTTAACCAATGTTTCTTTGGCTTAGACCGTTACAAGTTGCATCCACGATACAGCAGCACAGGGGCCAAATTGTCCATGATTTTGGCCATATATCTGCCGTATTTAACTTAAATCACAATCCTCTCAAATATATCAGTATTTTTCTTTCATAAAATAAAATAAAATACCGGACGTTCTAACCTAAAAAAGGAAAAGAAAAAACTAAACAAGGCCCAAACACAATTTTTTATTCTTTATTCTTTAATTTTTTTTTGATAATTATATCATTTAATATTTAATTTATTTTAAATTAAAATTTAGAATTTGTTTTGATTTTTATTGAACAAAAAACAAAAAACAGGAGGGGCCAAACGGCACCGTTCAACGAACTGCAACGCCCAGCCAGCAGAATCTACCGTTGCGTACACTTCAGACTAGAAAGTTATGCAGAAGGTCCACTTTGGTCACCGAACTCTCTCTAATTTCCTCAAACAAAATATCCATAAACCAAAGACAAAATGTTTAAAAACAGGACCATAATATCAAATCAAAGCAGATAGAAAGGAAAAATGGAGGTAGGTTTAGCATATCTCACAGCCTTACAATCCACAAGCAGCCCTCTATGTTTCTCCAATCGCAACAGTTTCATTAACAAGAATCATCTTCTGCTACCAGTCACCATTGACACCAGCACTACTATTAGTGTTTGCAGTAAAAGAAGAAAACCCATCTGTGTTAAGGCTTCGAAGAGTTCATTCGATGCTAACACCGCAAGACAGACTTTGGCTAGCAACTGGGATGTTGAAAAGTTCTCATCTTTTGCTACTTCAGCTCCTACTTTGCCAAAATTTGAGGAATTGGATACTACCAACATGCTTCTCCGTCAAAGAATCATTTTTTTGGGCTCTCAAGTATTTTTCTTTTCTTTTCTTTTCTTTTTTGAATTGATGTTAAAAGTTGTGTAGAATTTGTTTCTGTACGAAGTTTGTTGCTGGGTTTTTGTTTTGGGACTAATTGATGGATTTTGTAGGTGGTTTTTTTCTCCTTTTGTTTTGTATGGTTTGTAGAGGTTTATATATATATATATATATATATATATATATATATATATATATATTATTGATTATCAAAGTATTGGTCTTTAGTATCTTGAGGTGGCCCTTTAGTTTTGTAGGCTGATATAAATTTTCTTTTTATCTGACAAGTTGGGGAGGCTGGAATTATTTGTAGGATTTTGTAGCCTGGTATGTGTAGTTCTTTTTTGCGGGAGTAGTTGTTAGGTTTTGGATGACTTAGTAGCACTGTATTTGTTTTGTTAGAGATATTGGAAGTGAGGTTCTCTGATGTTGCCAAGTAGTGTTTCATCGAACCTTTGTATTATGTGGTTTTTGGGGAGTAATTGCTGAACTTGTAGGTGAGTTTCTTACTATTGTTTGATTGCAGCACATTTGTTTTGGTAATGATGTTGGAACACAGGTTTTAGATGGGTGTTTCTCTATGTAGTTGATGTTAATTAAATCTTCGATTGTGGTTGATGCTTTCTTTTTTGTTAGAAATCTTCTTTCAGATAGAACTTGAGATTTGAGGTGGGACTCTCTCTCTCTCTCTCTCTCTCTCTCTCTCTCTCTCTCTCTATATATATATATATATATATATATATATATATATATATATATATATGCATGTGTTTTTTCTGGTCTGCTGGCTTAACCATTGGCACTCTGAGATGGGTTTTGCTGATTATTGTCATATCAGTTCCTTATTGTGAAATTTATGGCCTTCGGGTTTCATTTTTTAGAATTGTGGTAGTTTTAAATCTGGATGCTATTATGTGTGCAAGTGATAGAGATGCTAGCAATATATCGAGGATTTCCAACTTTCCTGGTTTTTAAACATGCTTAAGAATAGCAAAAGGCTGGTTTAATTTTACTTACTCTGACTGGTATTTGGCAGGTGGATGACGTGACAGCAGATTTTATTATCAGTCAGCTATTATTTCTGGATGCTGAAGACCCCAACAAAGACATCAAATTGTTTATTAATTCACCTGGGGGTTCTGTCACTGCTGGTATGTGGATAGGTTTATATAATATGCTTGATTTTTCAGTGCTCTCTTTCCTTTTTCATCAATCCTTTTTTATTTTCATTTTCTCTTTATATATCTCCATATACTTTGAAGCTTATGGTTCCTACATAGAAATTGCTGTTTGTAAAGGCCTTAGGATTGCTAAAATAATTTGAGCTACATGGATCAACATTGTGTAATCTGTTACTCATATTAAGCTGGACTGTATCAGACCAGTTAAAGGGTAATTTCAAGAATAGAATTAATCTTGGAAATGAATGTTTTTCCATATGATTCCTGTGACATTTTTAGTATTTGAAATCTGCTTTTTTTCATGGAGCCTGATGTGTCATGCAAGTTGCAACCAATTGAACATACCCAATTCCTGTTAGCTTAGGATTTTGTTATACCATTTGTGACTAATTCTGTAACTATGCATTCTAATTCAATGATTTCGAATATGTGGTGGAAACTCTTTGTTATTATTGGTGTATCTTGGATAATCTCCTGAATATAGTGAAGGAAATGTTATGTCTACGCTTCTTCTGATTTGGGAGGATGAATATCTGGTTGGAGCTCAATTTAACTATCTTTAAGGATCAACCTATATTGATGCGATTGCATTGGGATCTGGCTTCTTTCTAGAGCTCATCCTCTGGTTGATTTTTTTTTTGTTTTACTAGCTGATGTTCAATGGGTTTTGAGAGCCTTATTGTCACATTTTTCTTGTCATATCTCTTTTCCCCAGGAGGATGAGTTAGTCTCCCATTGTCATGGTTCATTTTCTGTATCTTAATTAAATAATGTCATTCTTTGATCTAAACTAAAAGAATTTTATGGCATTCTGTAAATGGCCGGGTAGAATTAAAGGTTTGAATCTTTACGGTATCACATTGTGCATTTTATTTGGGTCTAAAAAGCTCCTGGTTATACTCTTATTCCTTTTATCTTTCCCTTCACGCATTGCTTCATTAAGGACTGGGAATTTATGACGCGATGAAGTTGTGCAAGGCTGATGTTTCAACTATTTGCCTTGGGCTTGCTGCATCCATGGGAGCATTTCTTCTTTCTGCTGGTTCCAAAGGCAAGAGATTTTGCATGCCCAATGGGAGGGTGATGATTCATCAGCCACTTGGAACTGCTGGAGGCAAAGTAAGTCTTTAGTCTCCTCTTACTTATGTTTTCATAATCTGCCTATTTTATTGTGCATATATATTGAAAAATTCTTGCACTAGGAATGTTGAATGGGTGAAATCTATGAGTTTGATGTAATTTCCAGCTTGAAATTCAGTAAGGGATAATGTTACAAATGCTCACCATCCAATCCAACAACTTTTCGATATGTAACTGGAGATTCTCTAAGAGGTGACTTCTAGAAGAAAGTGATTCTCATAATTAGCACTTAAAGTAATTTGTTTAGCATCAGACCATCTGATTAGTAGAACTTTAAAAGCCTGTTCCATAGAAGAGTATTAAATTGCCTAACAAGGTGACAGTCACTGGATCACCTTTTACTTCATTGTTCTGAGGTTCTGCACTTCCTTCTTTGTGCCCATTCTGGAGTTTGGTTGGGTGATACTTTTTCCCTAAAAGATTTACACTTTGGGTGGTGGGTATGTGATTAAATTAAGAGCCCAGTTGTTTTTGCAGCCAACCCCTCAGTTGGCTGCAAAAACAAACAAAGCCTCAAGACTAGTGGAGGTTTAATTTATGCTTTATTTCCTGTTCCTGGAAAGGAAAGGAGGATGATGTTGAGATCATAATTTCGGTTGAAGCTGCAGATAGCTATAGGTTTTGAGTGGATCAAGAACAGATTATTTCTCCGTTGATCATAACTTCGGTTGAAGCTACACTTCCTTCTTTAGATTCGATCTAAACTTTTATCAACACTTGAATTTAGTTATCTTTTCTGGTCAATTTGGTTTTTAAAAGGGTGTAACTTAGTTCGTAAAATACTGCAAGACAGTAATTACTTTAAGGTGTTTAGGGTCACTCGAGTTGTATGATACTCTAGAAAAAACTGACTGGCAAAATGATAGTTTTCAGAACTGTTTGACATGTGTTTCTGAGCACTTGCATTTGATTTCAGGCATCAGAAATGAGCATCCGGATTAGAGAAATGAGTTACCACAAGATTAAGCTGAACAAGATATTATCAAGAATAACAGGGAAGCCTCTAGAGCAGGTTAGATATCAAATGATATTTCCTTCTTTCATCACTCACCATCCAATGTTCCTGTAGTTTGGTTTGATCTTCCCTGCTGTTTCTTTTCTTTCCTCATTCATTGTTGTGTGCAGGTTGAAGTTGACACTGATCGTGACAATTTCATGAATGCTTGGGAAGCTAAAGAATATGGGTTGGTAGATGAAGTTATTGATGATGGTAAGCCAGGACTAGTTGCACCGCTTACAGATGCTTCACCTCCACCAAAAACTCGGGTGTGGGATCTTTGGAAAATTGAAGGGAGCAAGAAAGCTAAGAATAATTTGCCTTCAGAGCATAAAATGCTACAGAATGGATATGTTGGAGGAAGTGATGGGGATAGAGGCATGGACCAGGAAAAGGAAACACCAAGTCCGGTATAAGATTTGAGACACGTTTGGATTTGTTGACCTATCAAAGGAGCTGTGCTATGTAATGTTGTGAAAGTAGATTATGGATTAATCAGTACAAATTTTGAAAAACGGAAAGGCCATATGGTTTCTATTATTTGTACATTTACTTCGAATAGTGTTGATTTCCTTCAAATGTGGTTTTTTTATAAATATAAATGTGCATTTAATCCAGGATAAAACTAGTGAAAGACTAGGATTGTTATTGACTTGTCTTAATGGTTATAATTCAACGAATTTTCATAGAATTAACTTGTTTCCCTTGAATTAGTATATTCACCTTGTGGATTCCTGAAACCTGACAATTCGAAATCCTTGAGGCTACTATTTCAAACGAATATTCAGAATTTTTCTACTGTCCATGAGGCAAACTCTAGTGGAAAATCTCTAGTCCACTGAAAACCGTAGTGGGTTTACCATAACGGTTACGGATGCCTGTTTTTCTGAGGCATGCGCATGCCCGCTGTCACTTGGTAGTTTGCAGAGCACTTATGCTACTATAAGCTATGATCCGATGGTACGACTCGTTTCAATTGATAGCATTGTTTACGTGGATTGCAAGCAAATACCCTGAAAATTGGCATTACCAAAGACACCAACATTCTTTTTCAAATTCACAGGAACCATGCTGATGTAACTAAACTACAGAAGAGGTGCTGGTCTAACTAAACTACAGGAAAGAAAGAGTACAGGAAACCTAAGCTAAGTTTCTAAAATGCAGCATTTTGGCTCGAGATTCCATCTACATCAGCTGTGGGAGAATATCTCATCAAGTTTCAAGTTTGCCGTGATCTGAATGCTGAACTGAATCAGCCATCCTGACAACCACATTATGTGATCTCGATCTCCGAGTAACAAGCATGACTTCAACCATCAGATAGAGAAGACTGAGTTACCACCACTGCTTTCGCTATCACTGCTACTGCTCCCACTCTCACTTCCACTACTGTCACTCCCACTGCTACCGCTTGAGCTTGAATTTTGTCCCTTCATTCCTTCTGCATTCAGGGCTTTAAGGGCTTCAGCAGCATTAGGACCTTTGTCAACTGCATTCAGGGCTTTAAGGGCTTCCGCAGCATTAGGGCCTTTGTCAATGTCATCATCACTGATATCTACATCAGCAATCTCATCATCTGTTTCCGCTTGATGTGGCAAGTTAATATCAATATTAAGAACAGTGCGTGGCAATCCCTTCTCTGAAGCTTTGCCCTTGTTAGCAGTTTCACAGCCATCATCATCATCATTGACTATGTCCACCTGTTCATCGGATTCATTCTTGGGGTCTGGTGATGAGGTGGATAGGTTAGGAGGAAATAGTAGATGCTCCATGCTCTTCTCATCTTCAGGTTCTGCACCAGGCAAAGAGAAAGCTGAGCCAATCCATCAACCCAAGGAAGGATGGAATATAGCGGTGGTAAACATATGAGGCAAGGTTGTAACAAATGGGGATAAACTACTAGTAAAGACCTTCGGTACAAACAACATCCATCATCTTCTCAAGCTTATAGGTCTAAAGAACAACGAATATCAACCAGTATATCCATCAACAGTTACTATAGAAAAGAAGTATACCTAAGCTTTCTGAGACACCAGTGCCAATCTGTTCCATCTGAACCTGCACACAATTATATTAAGCAGAAGAAATATATACACATCAAAATAAAGTCTAAATAAAGCTTCTACCACAAACATTAATTCCAAAACCAAACATAAATAACATGTTTATTTCCCCTGTTCGATCAGCCACCGATCATAAAACATTCTAGATATTCAAATACACCACAGAGTTCATTCAGAAACAAGCAGAGTTGATGAAAAAATGCAGTATGTGAACAAAAATTGAGAAAGTAAAATCACAATCCTTTTGTTCAAGAATGCTTCCATCTCTTTTGCTGAAATTGGATTCATTTTGAAACAAATAAAAAAAATACCTAAAGCAGATGCCATCCAATGACAACTATTTCAGCACACTATTTTTTAGAGCAAAAGAACAAGTTTTACAGCACACTTCAGCAATATCTTCATTCATTCACGATTTGAAAATGACTCAGAAATTATGAATACTTTCATCTCTAGTAATTGTGCCAACTACATAAAATGTTATCTGGGAAGCAGCAGAGGGATGAGAGCTTCTCAGATTTATCTAGATTTGGCTGCAAAAGGTATAAACTTCAAATGAAAATCTAGAAGGACATAATGGAGAAAAGAAGTGTCAATTCAAGTTTTCTTCCTTTTCCTTCCTGTTTACACTTTTTTATTCTGGAAACAGTTTCAAGAAAAAACAAAAGAAATGTGAAATCAATGCACACTTACTGGTGTTTGATGAACCATTCCTTTGTCCAGAGACTCTGAATTTGCTGCTTTACCAACAGGTGGAGAACGAGTTTCAAATGCTGATGCAACCAATGCAACTGTTGCAGTGGCAGCTGCAGACTCACCAGGGAGCCGGACATGTCTCAACCGCTTCACTGCATGATGCAACTGCTCCAAGTGAAAGGTATCCCCATCAAAGAACAAGACAGCATCATTTTCCTTGTAATCCTCACTTACACCCTCAAACATTACGTTGGGTTTTCCCTGTTGGTTGTTGTGATATTCTACACTTACCCTGTTATCCCTGCTCTTATGGAGCGATCCTGGTTGACTCTTATCAATTGAAGCTGGTTTAAATTCATCTAAAAAATACAAAAATATAATAAATAAATAAATTATTATCCTCCACTCAAACAACTAACCTTTCTAAAAGTAAATAAATGGAAGCCTTATGCGATCCCACATTTAAAACACCAAGATAAATCCTTTCATAGACTTTTTCCAATCATCTTAACCAATGTTAGTAAACCCTATATCTTTTACATTTTTCCTCTGTTACCTCATTACTACTTACACTCAAGCAAGCAAAGCTGAAAAGAAACCAACTTAATTACCAATCCCTCCATTGGACCACCAACCAATCATGTAAGATTCTAAAAGGAAAACACAAACTGAAGACTGGAAATTCAAATAAGCTATCATAATTCCAAAACAACGTCATTAAAAACAAAAAAGAACGATTTTGTCACTACTTCACTGAATTTTCTCTGAAACAAAACAGAACGCAGAAAGGATTTAATGGTAAGAGCATGCTTACACCGTAAAGTACAGAACTTTGGAGAGGAGTGGTTATGGTGGTCTTGAAAAGAAGAACCTAATTTTATGTCATACCAGCGATCTGGCTCCGGAGCTGTGTTGGGCTCTTCATTGGTGCTATTACGTTTCACCATAATTTAAGCTCAATTTGATCTGATTTTGATTGCATGAGAGGAAATTGAAAACCCTAGAATTCTAGGGTTCATATTAGAAAAAATCAATTGGGAAATTTTAGGTTAAGAAATTGAAGGTAATTTGGTCTAATAAATTGGAAAAATCTGATGGCTATTTTGTCGTACAATTATATCCTCCTTAATTTTTAATATTTTATAAATTATAAATCTTTTTTTTTTTAATTTTTCATTTAAAGTTTTTTAGATTCTAGTAAATTGAATATATCAAATTGACTAAATTTTTTTATTAGTTAAATTTATATTGTTAATTTCATGTAATTAGCTTGATTTAAATCAAAATTTAAACTAAATAAATTGGCCAAAAATATTTTATATGATGTAACAAGAATTTATATAAATCAAAATAATATTTTTAATATAATATATTAAAAAATTAATTTAAAACAAATTTTGTTTTTTTTCAAAAATTTGCAAAACCGCCCAACACCCCCAACAAGTGACACCAGCTAACATGTACCGTGTGAAAACTTGAAAATCATGGTGAGCTTAATTTATTTCATTTTATTATTAATGTAGTTTAATTAATTATAAATACAGTCTTCATCTAAAAAATAATATGAAATCGACGAAAAGAATTAACTTACAAACGAATTCAAAAACATAGAAAAGGATTAAGCTATTAATAACTTCAAAAACATGGAAATTAAATAACATAAAATTGACAGCCTAAGATTTACATTTGGAACAATGGTGGTAATGGTAGTGCCGATGGGGGCTGGTGGTGGTGGGGGTGGATGTTGCTGGTGTCTATACCATGTTGCCTCCACTTCTCAAGACTCTCTGCATAATTAGGAAGAGTGTCTGCATTCTTTAGGTCATCTAAATTAAAAAATCGCTTGGCATAAAAATTAATGGTAACCAGATGCCTATATTTTTTACTTTGGCTCAGCAACCCTGTTGTGCCCTTTTGGCATGTCAAGTTTTTACAGATGAGAATATCAGGGTAGGGCTTCTTATCCGAAAAGACCAAAAAAAAAAAAAAAAAAAAACTCCGACATTTTAATGGATAATATCCAAGTGGTAAGAACATTTTAATGGCTTAGATCACCGCGTGTCAAAAAGAAAACACCGCCTGTTTTTTTTTTTTTTTGGTCCTTTTTTTATATGAAAAGAATAGATAAGAGCTTGTGAAACAGGAAATTGGAAGACATTTACTTTTAGGTGGGCTATAAACGTGTGATGCATGCTTTTTAAAATTTAAAAATATATTAAAATAATAGTTTTAAAAAAAATTTAATATCATGAAGACATAAAAGAACCAAGTTAATATTTTTTTAAACAAAAATAATTTTTAAAAATAATTATAAGACAAAAACACTCACTCACCAGTAGCTTTGGTAAACTTAGACCCTTGACTTTTATGTGGCATGGTTTGGACAGTGAGAGATGATGTGGATTGAAGGAACAAGGGTGTTGATTACGTATTCTTGAAAATGGTTTCCAATAGCTTTCTTTGAATCCAAACCGGCCATGATGCATTGGCTGGCCTACAGTTAATATTTTGAGACGGAAGTGTGAATTTTTGTGGCTTGCAAATGATACCGAGCGATCTCCTTGGTGCCCTGCATCCAAATCAGTAGCTGCAACCTGCAGTTAAACCCCTTCAAATGCATCACCATCTTTTATCCCTTTGAAGAAATGATTCCAGCAACAAAATCAAGCAGCGAATCAAAGTTATTGTTGTTATGGAAATCAGTAAAAACCCAATGGCTAACACTAAGCGTCCCTGTTCCTCACCACAGATAAATCACGACATAATTCTCAACACGATGATCTATCCAAAGTTGGAGGAAACCAGGTCTACCTCATTCAGGTACGGTGCTCCAGCTACATTGATGATGTTATCCAGCACTCTATTTAGCCAGTTTGTCATCACGTAGGTCCAGTAAAGAAAGAATTGAACTTTATCATATATGAAAGATCCATGGGGCTTCAAAATGCCTTCCCTGGAACAGCCAAATCTTCCTAAAACCGTCGACAGCATGAAAAACGCCTGAAATTTGGCACAAAACTCATGAGGAAATGAACCAAGGAAAATTAAATAAAATGCTTTACTTCTTTCTCCAAATCCTTCCTCTTTCTCCTCTATGCTTTCTGTTGATAAGTGCATCTTTATCCAAACAAAATCTCAGTTCATTCGTTATAAATCAGAGGCCACAAAGATAATCTAGTTGCAAAGAGAAGTTTTGGTGCACTAACTCTAAGATAGAAAGGAAGAATAGGATTCGTTATCTACAAAGGGAAAATAAAAACTCTAACTGTAAACTAAAAGAAAAAGAAGTGTGCAGCGCAAGGAATAGAAATGGACCCATTCATTCCAAGGTCTTGAGAAGTCTAAATAAACCAGCTGCTTCTCTAATTCGTGAAAACTCAAAGCAGAATGCTTGGACTTCAATGAAAAGATCCTTAACTGCAATACCACAACCATAGGTCAAAATCAACAGAATTGTTGCCAAAAGTGGAGCCAAAAGAGGACATAAAAAATTCATGTCATGCAATAAAAGCCCATACTTCTTTTTTTCTAGGCAGTTTATTGTTCTGAAAGCTTAGGACATTTAAAAAAAGTGCAGAATACAGCTTTCCAGGCAGCAATTTCCAATTCCTTGTTTCATGCCATCTTCAACTCTCAGTCCCAGCACCCGTAAGCTTATCTCATCAATCACAAGACATGATTACAAAATTTTGTTCCTTTTGATTTAGTTTTCTCCAAACAAACTTCCAGAATATTTTTTTTTAATTTATATCAGACAAAGTAATGTAGTCTGCTTTCTTATATTCTTTAAGTTTTCTCATTTCATTAAACCTCATGTATGAGTATCAAAGAACGAAGTACATCATCTGGATATGCATTAATGTCAACTGGCTGCTATAACAGTTCAATCACAGGTAGAACGGCAAACTGACCATCAATAATTCTGTTTCGGATTAGACTCTGCAGGAAAACACAAACAAGTCTGACAAGTCGGTTCTGCATGTATTTATCCTGGAAATCGGGAAAGGTAAAAATCATTGGTTAATATCTGGTTGGATTACAACCTCATGAAATGAAATTAACTGATTTTGTACATGTATTTATCCTGGAAAAATGAGGCAATTTCAAGTTGTTGGAGAAGAAAAATTGCATGATGAATTGTCATATAGCTAGTTTAAGAAGTACCAAAACCACAACTACTACATTTTGGATTCTTGTGTTTGTGTGCACATACAAATAACCAAGGAGCACAATCTTGTCTAACATAGATACATGCAAATGAATGCTCGAGTTTCATTTTCTCCATGATCTCCTCAGTGGAAATTCATCAAATGTTTTCATTATGTTGCCCACTATAATTAAGTGACCAACTGGTTCCTCAAGCAGAACATTATTTTGTTCCACCAGTACTGTGACATTATCAATGCAATAAATATGCATGGTCATTGGATGTACCTTGATATTTTCACACAAGGAAATACAGTTAGTTATGTACATCCGAATGAACTCCTTTGGAAGTTCAACTGCTGTTGTAAGCCTGTTCACGACTTCCATTGAATGTAGACTCATGTCCATATTGACTAGTACTGTAAAGTAACTGAACCCACAAATAAAAATAAACAAACATCAGACCAGCATCACACATATTTAGAAATAAAAATAAAGGATAACAACCCATGCACCAAACACATACTCTGCAATTTCAGGAGAATTTATCAACTTGGTAAGAACTTCAACCGCAATGAGAGGATTGTTCTCTACCAATTCCTGACAGCAGATGAAAAAGGCCTTTGAATTTCAAGCAGAACTCTTATTACAAATGAAAAATGAAAGTGTCATATGGCATACAGGTAACTTCCTTGGTGCCAGTCCACAGTGATATACAAGCTTTGGGTCATTAGTCAATTCCACCAAGACTTGCTGGACAAGAGAGAGCTTGGAGTCATTACTTCATTTCAATATCATATATGCGACAACTAGACAAAACAATGTTGAGCATGCAATTCTCTCTCTAAAATTAATATGAACTTGAACAATTCATCAAGACAATCTATCTACAAATAGGTGATTATTTAGTTAATCAAAACGTTTTAACTACAGATGGGTTTTTTTGCCAGGGTCACTAACACACCTAAGACTAATTAAATCTGAACCCTGCCATGATCTCATTGCTAGGCAAAGCTGCAAGCATTCATCTAGTATTTCCAATATTTTCAGTACAAACACGTGCAAAAACACAAGCAGTTTGATACAAGTACTATCAAGGGAAAAATTAATTTTAAAAAAAATCTGAAGAGGTAAAAAAAGACCTTATCAGGTAGCTAGGACATGACAGCAGGGAAGAGGTTAAAATATGGAAGCTACATGGTTAAAAAGAAGGATGAAAATAAGCAAGCTATTTGAAAAATAGTTCGGTGATGTAGTATAATCAAGTAGACATGGTTATCAAGCATGTGCACAATTACTTTGTAGAAGTACCAAATTACCACATATCCATTATGAACCAGAATTTCACATTTCTTTAGATTCCAAAAGTCCTTTCCGTATCAAGTAAAATTTGTGATAAAAACTACTTGAGAGGTTGCTTTATAAATGGTATATGTGCATAATATTAAAACATAGAACAGTAGCAGAACCTCTTGTTGAGAAGGCGCAAGAGGTCCCTTCAAGGCTTTTGCAATCAACCCCCTAACTGCTGCTCCCCTGCTAGTATCAGCACACATACAATGATCCCACACAAGCTCATGATTGCTATCGGGGTTGAGCCACACTAACTGGAAATGAGTTTGAAAAGTTTAAGGAAAAAAAAAACAATTCTTCTAAGCAGTCAAATACTTGACAATAAAATGCCCTTACTTCACCATCCTGTATTGGCAGCCTCGGTGGTCTAGACCTGATCCATTGAGGACCTATGCCCTCTGGCGACAAGTTTGCCAACAATCCAGTTAGAGCCTCGTCTCTATCTCCAGATCCAAGTTTAGGTTTCACTCCAGGTTGCAAATCAAACCTACAAAGGAACCATTATCATCTATATGTCGAAAAATTCAAAAAGGAAAGAATATGGAAATTGAACCTGGCATGAATTGAAAGTAGAAAATAGTGCAAAAACAAAAGGAAAACATCACATCTTTAGAATTGTTCCTTCGATTCTAGGGGACATACTCTTGTGAATTTGCATCACAACCATGGGGTACATCTGGATCTGGCACTATATTTTTCAGTGAAATGTTTTTAAATAAGGAATTATCTGCTCCGGGATGGACTTTATCACCATATTGATGCTGCAAATGTTCACGTGATGGGAAAGCCTGACAATAAGCAGATAAGTTTATCAATGCAATGTGAAAAAGAAAAGTTCCAAGGACTAGATTAGAAGGCTTATTTAGCAGAACCGAATCTCCAATGTGGTGAAATGGATAATATGCACAAGTTTAATATGGATTCACTCATCAAAAGCATGATTTGACATATATAAGGAGCTTACATGGACTGAAGGATCAAAAACTTTGATGTAATTTGCAGCAGACTGTTTAAGAAACTGGAAAAGAGCAGAAAGTTGTTCTCAGAAACCATTATCATAAAGAGAAACAATTGGAACTAAAAATGGAATAATGTAAGAGAGACTAAAATGAACAAGCATGAAGAGATGTGACTAATCCAACTAAAGTTACAAACCAGCTCCTGAATACCTTGATCTTATATACCTAATGATGGTAAAAGTCAAATACAAGATTTACTATTCTATTCGCCAACAAAAAGATCCACATCTTCGGATGGTAAAAGTTGAAATTTACTACGTTATCCCCAACAACACACTATTTTCAGATAAAGATATAAAATAGTTAAGATAATTTCCGTGACCATTTCAAAAATTCAGCCAATTATCAAATTCCTGATCATTTTTTGTTAAATATAATTGATTTATAGACACAACCCAACTCCAAGCAACATGGTGTAAAGTGTTCCAGCCTGTTCCTAAAAGTAAATTCTACAAAAACAACACTAGAAAAAACAACTGTTAAAAAAACCACCATGTAATAAGCATGCTGACATGCTCAATTGCCACATTCCTTCACATGCTAACTGAACCACTTCAACAGATCACTTAATATCAAAAACACAAAAAAGACAGTTTAGAACCTCTTTGCTACCACCAGAGCTTCCAGAGGCTAACAACTGAAGAACAAACGCCCTCTCGTATTTTTCTGCTCCCTCATCACAAGCAGCCTGTAAAATCCCACAATGAAACTCATAAGCCTCACATTTTCTTTCAGAACCATTGCATTCATCTGCATTACTAATATTCACATTCTATCATAATAATCTTTCCGTGACGCAGGCAAGAATCCCGCTACTTACATTGATAAACAAAGCTACAAACGGATTTGCAGAAGACTGTTGCAATGAATAAGTCAGATAAAGAATCGCAAACGCAGTTAACCTTTCCGTAGACTTGAGCATCATCTTATCCTCCTGCACTTCACTTAAACCTCCAATTCATCATCAACCAATACAAAGTAAGCATGTAATACTTATGTCCCCATAATTTTTACTACTAAACACAATCAACAAACAAAAAAAAAATCCTTAAGGATTAATTATATCGAATTCGAGAGCACCTATACCCTAGCAAAATTCATAAATTCAGTAAGAGAGAGAGAGAGAGAGGATGCGTTGCTTGCCTGTAAGAGTAGTGAGAGAGAAGCAGAAAGAGTGGAAGAGCGAGAGCGATTGATATTGTTGATAAATTCGGTGACGATTTCATCGATTGGTCTTTGCTCTGATCTCAGCAGTGAATATAACAAATTCATTTCTTCAAAGCTCAAAGTCATTTTCTTCTCTCTCTTGCCTGATTTTCAAATGCGAGGTGCTTAGATTTTTTCCAGCTGGTGGATTAAGGAAGAGAGAGGAAAAGAGGGAGAATTGCGTGTTTGTTTCTTGGCAAAAGTGGAGTCGGAATCGACTTATTCATGAGCCGGGCCCAACTATGGAGTAGGCCTAAGATCGGTCCTGTTTCGATTTCTTCTAGCCCGTTTTCAAGAATTTCTTTTTCAAGGAATAAGAAATGTTTATTCAAAAGTCAAAAGCATTGTACTATATTTTTTAAAGTACAAGAGAAGATATTATATTTATTAAAAAATAAATAGTATATAAAATATATATTTTTTTGTAGGTCTTCTATTTTCTGATTTTAAATTCTTACTCCATATTCATTTTCAAATACTAAATCTAATACCTCTTATATTCTAACAATTGATTTAAAAAAAAAGTTATTTTAATATGAAATTTTCTAATTAAAATTCCGAAACTTAACCTTAGGGGCATTATACAAATAAATATCTTCTTAATTATCATTTTAATTAAAAACACCTAATTAATTTATATCATATTACTTAACCAAACATTTTTCCTCGTACCACAATTAATAAATTTCTTTTTTAAAAGCTAAAATACATCACTCTTGCATATTAACATTAACAATATCTCAAATTAAGTGTTTATTTGGCAGCGCAATACACTATGATTGCACTTACATTCATCAATAAAAAAACATAAAAAAGCTTTTTATTATGATGCAACCTATCTTTTTATTATGATGCAACCTATAATGCACCGTGCTATTAAGCAGTTAATCTAATAAAATCCTGTAATGCATCGAGCTATTAAACAGTCAATCCAATAAAATTGTTTCGAGATCGAACCCAAATAATGTCTGGTTTTGTGAAACTAAAATTTATTTGTGGGTTTACATCTCATCTAGAACATGAATTCCAATTGTATTTTTTTAATCTTTTACTTTCATTTTTGTTTTAAGTGACCCCTTTGGACCTTATAGATTCATGTTTAAGCATGGTGATAATTGTTTCAATTTTCTGAAGGTATGATAGTAACAAAGCACATTGATTTTGTACTCAACTATAGAAGTATCGAAACCACTCTTGTAAAATGTTTCCTTTTAAAACCAAATATTAGCATTGCACTTGAATGGTCGCTCATTACAAATACATCATTTTGAGAAATCTTTGCATTTTTCACCACTTTGAAAAATCTTTGCATTTTTCATCACTTTAAAAAATCGTTCATATTTTTCACCACTTTGGAAAAACCTTCGCATTTTTCACCTTAGCAGGTTGCCCATTACAATAAGACCACTTTGAAAAATCTTTGTATTTTTCACTACTTTGAAAAATCATTCGTATTTTTCACCACTTTGAAAAATATTTGAAAAATCATTCGTATTTTTCACCACTTTAAAAAATCTTTGCATTTTCCACCTATGTAGGTCGTCCATTACAATAAGACCACTTTGAAAAATTTTCATATTTTTCACTACTTTGAAAAATCATTTGCATTTTTCACCACTTTGAAAAATGATTCGAATTTTTCACCACTTTAAAAAATCTTTGCATTTTTCACCTAGATAGATCACCCATTATAATAAGACCACATTGAAAAATTATTCTTATTTTTCACCACTTTAAAAAATCTTCGCATTTTTCACCTGGACAGGTTACCAACGATAATTTGACCATTTCAAAAGTTTTAAATTTTACCAAGAGGCAAGTTATTTGGTGCAACCATACCAATTCAAAAGGTTTTTTTTTTTTTTCAAAGATCATCTTTTTCTATGCAAATCTTCTTTTCTTTCGAGTGCGTTTTCTAGGCCTCATCCTTCAGATAATGTGCTTTTTAGTCTTATTTTTTTCTTTGAGTGCGCTTTTGAGCTCTTACTTCAAACACTTTTAGAAGGATTGACCATTTTTTGATATGGTGAGTCTGTTATCTCTCATTCATTTTTCTTCTTTACAAAGCTTACTATCTAAAGTCTCTTACACGACTTTCTATTGTAAGTATTGTAAAGAGAGGACAATTATCATAACCTATTTTTGGGTTATTCTTCAAATTCATCTTTTTTTCTTTCTAAAATAAAAAAATAAAATACAGACTAGTATTTTGGCAAAAGCAAGTTGAGAGGATTTCACATGTAAAAAAAAATCAAGCTGCAATTTGGATGGAATCGAGAGCATAATTGTACCTTATTTTCCCAAAAACTAAAGAGATAATGCAAATTCAAGGTCAAATTAAAATCATTATTGGACGAATCTATATCAAAATTAAGCCTAGGGATATAATAAGATTTTTAATAGATCAATTTGATTTAATCATGGGACAAATTAAAGTTTAATTATGTTTTTTGAATTAATTTAGGTTCAATTGAAGGATTTAATTAGATGCAAGAACTTAATTATACTTTAAATGGGTCAAATTAATTTTATTAGGGGCTTCATTGGTGAAAAATTAAGTTTGGGAGCCCAATTTGGGCTTAATTGAGAAGATTTGAAGTTTAGGAGATCAAATTTAATTTTTATCAAGTCAATTGATTGAAATCAGGGGTAAAATTGCAAGAAAATCAAAGTTTTGGGGTCAATTAAATGCTAAATTGAAGAAATTCACAGTCAACGACCAATTTATAAAAGGCGCCAAACTCTAGGGACTCAATTGATTGAGATCATGGGTGAAATTGAAAGATTTGAAAGATTAATAGCCAAATAGGGGTTAAATTGAAAAAATCCAAAACCAAAGACCAAAATAAAAAGGCGCTGAAATTGAAGTTTGATAGGGGCAAAATTAAACAAAATTAAAAGTTTGAAGCCAATCAAAGGTGTAATTAAGAAAAAATAGAAATCAAATGACTAAAATGCAATTTGCTAAAACGACGCTGTTTTAGTGTTAAATATTCATCTTCTTCTCTAGAGAAGTTGTTTGACTGACCTCCTTCTTAAGGCGTTTTATGCTTCATCTCTCCACTAAATTGGATAAAACTTACACAAAAATGATCACCTTACATCTTATGACACTTTAACGTGATCTATTCTGGCTGATTATTGCCACAACAGATATGGCATCACCCAAAATGACCAACCCGACCAGCCCCTTATTTGTAGCAAATCTGACAGCCAATGATAGCCACTTTGAACCAATAATTGAGATCCTTCCGGGTTGAATCAAATGTAAATCCCGAGAAAATTAGGGCTGGATTAAAGTAAAGAAAATAAATTAAACTAAAAAGAAGTGGGAGCAAAACGAATACACTTAAAGAAAATGGGGCCTAAATGCAAATAAAAATAATTATAGAGCATAAATACTCCTCTTCTCACCAAAAAAAAATCTGCAGCTATCGTAAAGAAAGAAAAGAGGGAGTTTTTGTATCCATTTTTACAAATCAAGAAAGAAACACCAAAATTTCAAGAACCCATCCAAGATTAAGGGTTATAGGTAGAATAAACACTGGTGGGTAATGGATTAACATGAAAAATTGAACATGAAGAGAAGAGGGGAGGGTCGGCTATAATTAGAAAGAAAAGGAGGGATCGAAACCTTGATTCGTACTGGGTAAGGTATTCTAAACATGGTCTTATGAGTCGTTTCAAAGTCGATTATGAATTGATGGCTGGATGTTAAATTATATATTTAAGTTTTTAGCTTGAATTGAGGAAAAAGTATGAGTTGCTAAATTAAAGGACTTCATGTGTTGTGTGTAAATGGAAAGGTTGACGAATCTGGATAGTTTCGTCTCTTGACTTTCAGAGGGATTTCGGGTAGGAGGATGAAGGAATTATGATCAGGTTCCTTCATAGAAATTGTAGTTTTAGATGTTAACTAACTAATAAAATTGGTCTTGCTCAATTTGAAGTTATAGAACTCCAGCTATGGGTCACCAACCGAGACTGGGTCATGACAGACCCTATAAGGTAGCAGGTCTGGTTTGTTGATGATAAATTTTGACTATCTTAGAGGCAGAACTAGGTTCTCCTTTTTTCAGAGAACTTGTAGCCTCATGTCTTAACTTTCCAATAAAATTAATATCGCTTGAATCAGAGTTCTATAACTCTAGATATATTTAAAAATCCAAGAAGAGGTCAAACACCAACAGTTCAAAAACGAGATAGTAACAGTTGGACAATAACAGTCCAAATGTTTGTTGATGAGCAATTTTGACTGTCTTAGAGGTAGAATTGGGTTCTCCTTTTTTCAGAGAACTTATAGCCTCGTGTCTTAACTTTCCAACGAGACTAATATCGCTTGAATTGAAGTTCTATAACTCTAGATATGGTTAAAAATATAAGGAGAGGTCAAACAATAACAGTTCAAAAACAAGATAGTAATAGTTCGGGATTTAAACAGAAACAGTTCAAATATAAAGAAAAGAATGATAACTGTGGTTGGACAAAGAACAACAATAGTAATGGGTGAAATGAGAAAAACATAAAATATTAAGAAATGACTGAAAGAAAGACTTATTAGTTGTTGATATGGTTATTATAAAAAAATATCCTTGAGTGAGAAAAATCTATGAAATAAACCTGTGATTTGCAGGAGGGACCACAGGCGTTGTGCAACAGCAGCAGGGGAGCACGAGTAGAGCTTCTATTGCAAGTAGGTAAATCGCACCTATACTTTCTAGTTAAATTCCATGATTTAATATATTACCGATGTGAAATGTGAATTACTGAATGTATGTATATTCAAGGCGAAAGGTTGTTGTGTGAATTACTAAGTGATGAAATTATCACTGACAAAGGAAATATGAGGTGTGATTTGAGGTGTAAACTAGCATACATTTAGTGTATGTTAGGATCCCGGGTAAGGGGATCGCCATGTTTGGACTCACATGCATTAGTGTATGTTAGGATTCCGAATAAGGGGATAAATCATGTATTAACTAGCATACATTTAGTGTATGTTAGGGTCCCGGATAAGGGGATCACCATGTATTGGCTAGCATACATTTAGTGTATGTTAGGATCCCAGGTAAAGGCATCACCTTGTATCGACTCCTACGGGGTGATGAAGATGATACTAGTGAAATTGGTATCGGAAATGTGTTAAGCAAAAATAATCATGTTTGATCTTATAAAGTCTGGAATGAAGGTTGATAGTAGAAGAGAGAATGGTTATTAATAGTTGAATAAGGAAGAGATTCTAATGAAAACCAAAAGAGAAAAGTGAAAAAATATGAATGCATGTTACCCTACTGAAATTGTTAGATATTCATGTTGTTATATTTATTGTGATATTCACCTTTCAATAATATATATTTTGTTTCAGGATCATCGCATGCACGACAGGAGTAGATCATAGCTTATGTTCTCTTCTTGTAATCTAGGTTCTATGGAGTATACCCTTGTATTTTGTAAATATGAAAAATGTTTGTATAACTTCATTTGTATAATTAATGTTTAAACTTGATTGAATGAACTTAACTCTGTAGTTCATGTAACCATATTTCATGTCTATGTATTTATATTTTTTTTTATCCATCCATAATGATATTCTGTTATATAATGTATATCATAAATTTTACGGTTGATAAGCGTGAGAATATTTGTGGAATTGAAACCCAGGATGATTGGGTCGGGATTAAGTTATGAGACGTGAGTTATTAGAAGTGTAAACAGATTACATGTCGATAACTTGGGACCTTCCGGTATAGGGAGGACTCCGTCAAAATTTTGGTAGATTTTAATACAAAGACCATGAATATATATAGAAAAAAAATTTAATTGCTCTGTTTTTCGGTTGACATGAGATTATTGTTTTTATCTTGGAAGAGGGGATGTTACATCAAATGTCAAGATTTGGCATTAGTAAAGACAAAACATCCTTTTTTCACCACCTATAAATAGAGGTGGATTTCATGGTTTGAGGAAGGAGAAATCAAAGGCCAAAGTCAACAAAAAATCAGTTTTCCCCCCTAGTTTTTTTTTCTACCATTGTTTCTCTTTTCTTTCTCTCTTCATCGTGGTTTTCGGCCACCACCATTCTCACTATTAGCTTGACCACCACCATCTCCACCATAATTCACCAGCATAACCACTACTCGACCACCTCACGTTAGGAGGAGTCACCGCAAGCTTCTCCTTCTTCCTCCCACAACCAATGCCAGCCACCAATTTCTCCATCAATGCCACCACATTTCTCCCTCTCCACTGACTATTTCTCCTTTCTTCCTTCATAGCGGCAACAACAACAGCAACTCTTCCATGCTATTTTCCCCTTCTCCTTCTTCTTTTTCTCCCTCCTTTAGCAACTAACACCAGTGTCTTCACCCACAATTCCACCACCGGTCGATAGCCAAACCAGTCGGCCTCTCCTTCCATGCTAGGTAGTCCGCTCTTCTCTTCTCCTCCTTCTTCTTCATCCCTCTCTGTCATTGTTATCATGCATGTAAAACAATAATTTGTTCTACATGCAAGGGGGGAATAATTAACCCCTCAAGTTTGGACTAGACTCATGTCATCCTAGCCTAAATCTTTGGGCTGGGCCCAGCCCAAACCCAAAAAAAAAAGATTGAATTAGCTGGGCCGATGTTGGCCCAACCCTTTTTGGGCCACTAATCGACTCAACCAAACCTAGTTGGGTTGGTCCAGTTGCCTTGGGCGAGCCCAACCCATGTATTTAATAATAATATATCATAATAATAATATTATATATTATATAATAAAATTAAAAATTAAAAAAAATTAAAAGTCCTTTCAAAAACATTTATGATTTTCTCGCATGTGTTTCTATCAATTTTGCATAATATTGGATTGTATATTTACACTGTAAGATGCAGATCCAATATTAAAATACCCAGTTTTCTCCGAAATGTTTCTAAAAAAATTTTAAAATTCAAAAAAATCTCAAAAAGTGTTAAATGAATTTCCTCTTTTAAAAACAAAAAAAAATGTTTTGTTTTAATACATATAGTCAAATCCTAAAAGTTTGTCAAGCATGTTTTCATATAAACAAAAATTGCATCTTTCTTATATTTTAAAAATGCAAAAAATAGATATCATAACTAGTTTATGATTATCCGTTAAGATTTTGCCAAAATATCAAAAACCCTTCACTAATCATTTTGTTCATGTTATGTTAGGGTTTAGATGTAGACATTTATTATTTGGGGTGTAAAACTACACAAGAAAGTACACCCTCAGATATGAAAGATACAAAGTACAAAATAAATGCGATGCTAAAATTTAACTTTGGAAAAATTAGAACTTCACCCAATAAGGTAGAGACTTCCTCACGAAGGGAGATCTACCATAGACCTTAGAAGAAGACCAACGGATATAAACTTGACTTAGAAAAACAATCAAACAACAATATAGCATACCTCAAGTAGGGTGCACTAGGGGTGATGCGTCTTCTCTTTGCACAACCAGTTTTTTGCCCAGACTCTCGCAGGCCATATGTTTTCTAGTGACCATAATACTAGGTGGCGACTCCTGAACCTTAATCATATGATTAAACTCAAAACTCTTTCCTTCTCAACACCACCTCTCAAGAGGCACATTTAAATGTGTCATTTCGACGTCGCCTCGTGACAGCAATGATCCCATAAATCACAAGTTCATTGCTAGTTTTTATATCTTTTTTGGTGATTCTTTTGTTTCTTGAAAGAGCAAAAAATAATCTATTGTTTTTCAATCTTCAACCAAAACAAAATATCGTGTTATGGCATATACTACCAAAGAGAATGTTTGGTTATATTGGTTACTTGCAGATATGAGAGTTTTTATTTCTCATCTCACTCATATTTATTGTGACAACCAGAGTTTTATTCAAATTGCTCACTTCTCGATTTTTCATGAACGAACGAAGCACATTGAGATCGATTGTCATCGTACTCTTCATCATCTCAAGTATGACACAATTACTTTGCCCTTTGTTCCTTCTTTGCAGATTGCAGATTTTTTTACCAAGTCATATTTTATTTCCTGTTTTTATTTTTTAGTTGATAAACTATCAATGCTTGTAGTTGCTGCATCGTTAGTTTGAGGAAAAATATTAAAAAATATAATCTTATTTTATTTTGTCTAACTTCGAATAAATGTGTTCAATGGATAGAACTCCTTGGTATAGCTCTTGGAAGGAATTGGAACCATCTCATGGGTGCGTATAACGTTGAGGAGAACTGCTTGATTACCGAGTGCATAAGCTACCTTGTTGAGATTTTTAGACTGATGCGCCAAAACAAGGGGAATTCCTTTTGCACCAAGGAGGGTTGTCAATACTTTAATAATTGAAAATGACAGAATAACTGGTTATGAACTTGTCCACTTCTCACTAAAAACTATAATTGGGTAGCTTTGTCGACTAAAAACACGTCTAATCTCTAATCTTGAGACGTCATAATTTACCTCAAAGAGCCCGTTAAAGCTAGGAAAAGCCAGCTGGCTTCCACTTTGTCTATCAATTAGAAATTGCATAGGTTCAATTATTAAAACCAATAAATCTATCAATTTCATTTCAGCTTGTCAAACGTGATTTCATTT
>Ga0325403_1000840_pt1 | contig 23760 bp, 14 predicted proteins | sample PopdelMetagenome_19_FD_205665 | JGI IMG/M metagenome (GOLD analysis project Ga0325403, IMG submission 205665) | Populus deltoides microbial communities from Bellville, Georgia, United States - Xylem-PdKOR-R4 | ecosystem: Host-associated > Plants > Phyllosphere > Stem > Wood/Secondary xylem... | reverse complement strand
GCTTGTGAACTGGTTTTCTAAAGATGTTCTATTGAGACCTGGATTTTATTGTTGAAAGGGAGTCATAGTTGTTGGATGAGGGGTTATTATTGTTTAAGTAACTAGAGCTTCCATAAACTTTGTTCTTAATGCTTGCTTAAGTAGGCTGGTAGTCTAGTGACCTAGCTGGGCAAACAATGCCTCCTTAGTTACTATTCAAGTGAATTATAATTCATTTGAACAAGTCTTGCCATGTTTATTTTAAAGCTCTTTATTTCCTTCTGATGTTCAATTTCCAAGCATGCACATTCTTCATTCTTCATTAGCTTGTTTTTGGATCTTGTGTTATAAATTCACATTGAAAGGGGGCTTATATTTCACTCTTGTGATGATGATAATTAAAACTAAAAATATGTTTGTGTATGAATGCTTATGCAAGCTTGTGAGAATGTATATTGGATATGGACTAGCCTTTCCGAGCTAATCAAACATTTGAGAGCATTCACCAATATACGGGTTCTAGTCATTAGGTAAATGTGGGTAGGTTTTCTATTTGGTTTCAAAAGGATCTCAGATCTACCCAATAACTATTCTTATAAAGACAATATGAGGGCATTGCAAGGAATATTGAAGGCATGTATACCAACCATTGCTAAGCAAGCACTTAGATCTGAGTTGGGTGTTTCACGAGTCTTGAACCCCAACTGATAATCATAGAATAGACCGCTAATTCCCCTCACGTCCTAAAAGTTTATATGTGCTCTAAAAAATTAAAGCAAGTGAAGCATGAAAACATTAATCTATATCCAAAATTAAAAAATGCATGACCAAAATGTGCAAAATTTAAAGCATATAAGAAAAATTAAAGAAAATACATACTAAAAATAAATACATAGACCAAATAATTAAAACTCAATAAATATACAATTAACAAAGCTTGGTTCACGAGAAAGTTCCCAATGGAATCACCATTTTATTGCATGTGTGCAATATCACGATGATCATCTTCCTGGATTAAGATCTTTGTGTGGCGTGGAAAGAACAAGAAATTCTTGTCCTTTATAAGCTAAAAAAGTTTTTTTAAATGTATTTTTTAATGAAAGATGTTTTTATATATATTTTAATATTGGAAAAGTACATCGTATTTAGGTCACAATTCCAAATATTAAACATGAGAAGAAAAAAAAAGGGAGGCTAAAAAATAATTGCAAAATAAATATTTAAATTTAATTAATATCATATTTGAGAAAACACTAAAAAAATATAAATACAAGAATTGAAATTTTTCTCAGCCTTAGGCCTTAAAAGCTTGGCACAATTATGTAAATTGGGTTTTCTAGCTCGGTCCAAAGCTAATGGAGGCCTTGTGATGCAAGCTTGAACCAAAACAAAAGAGATAGCCCAAAGTCTTTAAGCCTTTTAAGTTAAATGATTTTGTAGGGAGTCCAGTCCATAAACACTAACTAAAAGGAACATCTCACCCCTGAGACGATTAAAAAAAAGGTACCGCAAAAACAAAAATCCAGAACTCATCAAGTGTTTTTAAAACTGAAAACAACATATTCCCTTAGTTTCACTCTTCTTTCCAAATTAAAATCATTACTTCATAACTTTATTTGATTACACGATATCACATGCATATCATCTTATTATTCATTGCGTATAACGAATCATGTTTGTGAACCAAACACAAAGAAAGGCATGGTGAGCACTCGCATAAAAGGAAACCCACAATTTTACTAAACTTTCTACCTCACAGAAGCTGGAGTATCGGTATATGCCACTGTGACTTTTAGGTTTCTTCCAAATACTAGGTGCTATAACTGTTGGGAGAAGTTGCTAGCGCCACCACCACTTCGCAATAGAATGGTCTATGGTCTAATTTGCTTTCAAATGTGCTTCCAGACCTTCAATTCTCCTTCCTTTTCTTTTCTGTTGCTAGGATTTAAAGATAGTTTGTCAATACTGCTGGTGTTGCCCTTTTGCTACCATCGATGGAGGAGTTGAAGACATTGGAACTGGTGCTGGATTGAGAGGATAAAGCTTGTGAATGTCGGTTAGAACCTCTGCTGTTGTTCATGGTGGAACTAAAAGCTGCTGCACACGGCTGAGTTGGTTTGGAAAAGGAGGTCCTGGATTTTTCTTTTGGATAATTTGATTTTGGTGTTTTTATGGTGGAGAGAAACCAGATCACGAGTTTGTGGCCTATTTTCTGGTTATCGCTAGAGAGAGCTTGTTTGGTCTGTTTTAAAGGGGGTTTTGGGAGGGATCGAAACAAATTATTACAGCTTTTCCTGTTTTAAAGGCTTGCTTGTTACCTTTTATTTATAGATTAAAAAGATGATTACAGAGAGAGTGAGTTTGGAGATTTTCATCTCTTGATCTACAGGGAACCAACTTCAGCTCTATGATCTACAGGGAACCAACTTCAGCTTTTTGATCCTGCTGGTTTTTTGATGGTAGTTTTGAAAACTAGCTGGATTTCCTTGTTTCAACACAGTTTTCAAAATGGCTTAGAAATAAAGGAAACCAATAGGGATGTTGGATCATGAAGGAGGTAATCTTGACCATCAATCTAGGCAGTTTTGGTTTGGATTCGTGAGGTGTTGAGGGCATAGGAGAATTTAGAAGGTGGTTTCTTCCAATGGTTTTGAAGAAACGTGAATGGGGATGATACTGTTTTTGTGGATTTTTCAAGTACAATGAAAATGAGATAAATGACCCACAACCATCTGATGTAAGAGAGAAATAATACCACATCATTTTTAAGGGTATGTTTAAAACTGTTGTAGTGGTGACGGTTTAAAGTGTTTTTTATTTAAAAATATATTAAAATAATATATTTTTTTTATTTTTAAAAATTATTTTTAAGATCAGTATATTAAAACGATTTGAAAATATAAAAAATAAAATTTAGCAAAAAAAAAATTTAAATTTGAGGGAACGCGTTTCAACCACGTTCCCAAATGGTCTCTAAACCAAAATAAACTACTTTGATCAAAACACATCGTTTTATTTAAATAGAAAGGTGTCGTTTTGAAAAACCTTAGGTTAATTAGGGCTTTAATTTTTTTTTTATTTCAACTCTTAATCTTTTGAATTTGTTCAATTAAACCTTCAATTGAATTTGATTTTCAAGAATCATTTCAATTTCATCCTTGTAATGTTTCAATTGGATGCTCTTACTTTAGCATCTTTTTCAACACAGCTCTTGGTTTCGTGATTATGTAATTTAATTCTTATCAACCATCAATTTTTTAATTTGTCTCAAATTGATCTTTGACTTGATCAATTTTGGTTCTTGGATATTCGTGTCTCTTTCATCCTGGTTTTTGGTTTTATGATTTTTTAAATTGACTTTTAAACAGCCTTTAAACGTTAAAATTCTTTCAATTAAACCCCTAATTGCACCAATTAGGTTATCCTAAATTTCAATTAAGTCCTTCATCTTTTATTTTTTTATGAATTGATCAGAATTAGGTCTTTAAACTTAATTTTTCTTCAATTGAGTCATTAATTGATCAACAAAACCATTAAAAGTTTAATTAAGTCCTTAAACTTAATTAATTCTTTTAATTTTTGCCAAATTGCCTTCAAACTTAATTTTTGTTAATTAAGTTAATTAAACCTATTATAAGTTTAATGAAGTCCTTAAACTTAATTAATTCTTTCTGTTTTGGTCAAGTTTGAATTTCAACCTCAACTTTCTTTCCATTAAGTTTTTTTAGCTTATTTTGTCAAAATATCATAATTTAACTATTCTTCTGATATTTTGACCTGTTGCAGGTCAAGGATTTTTCTCCTCATGTCCTGGAAATAATATTTTTTTTGTTTTGAATTTTTATTTTATTATTTTTTTGAATTTTCTTAATAATATATATATATATATATATATATATATTATTTTGGACCCAAAATTAAGTTATGCCAATAGCATTACTATGAAGTGATCCTTATTTGATGAAATGTTTTCATTGGAAGTTATGTTAGGCATAACTACAACTCTCCCCCTCGTAGTAATGCTTGATAGGATCTATCATTTTGAAGTTCACTCGTAATGGTAAATTCACAACTAAGATAGCATATGGAATGTTGTAGAACATAAAACTCATGGCTAATGTCTAATGAAAGATTCATAACTTATATATTTTATAATGTTGGAAGCCCAAATGAATTTGGAAAACACTTGTTAGTTGGGAGCAATGGTCTTGATTCTTTTTCAGTAGTTTGGAGACTTGAACATGTTGGAAGAAGTATATGTGTGGTATAAGATAAAAAAAACAATAATGCAAAGTCAAAAACTCAAGAACAAGACGAAAATTAAGAGGAAGATATACTTTTATTAAGTGTTTCTATTTAAGTTCTCTTAGTTATTCTCTCTCTTTGGTGCTACTTAATAATGCTGAACCACAAGTCTTTTTAAAGGCATAAAATCCTAGACAATTAAAGAATTAAACTAATATAAGGAAATCCTAATTTAAATAGGAATTGTATTTTATCGAATGAATCGATCGACTGTTTTTGAACCAGTCAACCAATTTATTTAATCAAACCGATGGACTGGTTCTTTTATTTTTCAGAAAAATCATAAATCGAGTTTAATTTTCAACACCCTTCTAAAACTTGATTTCTTTATAACTCCCAACAAATCTTTTATTATGGTAAAAACATTATATTTGAGTGACTTTGTGAAAATATCTGTAACTTGATCTTTTGTCTTTTCATACTTGACTTCAACTTCTTTATTTGTAATGCAATCTCTTAGAAAATAAAATCCTATATCGATATGCTTATTTTTTTTCATAAAAAAATGGATTTTTAGATAAGGCAATGATTGTTGAGTTGTCCATATAAATCTCTATAGGCTTCTCTTATGGAATTTATAATTATTTCAATAATCTTCTTAATCATATGGCATGGAAAACACATGATATAATAACTACATATTCAGCTTCACATGTTGATAAAGTGACTATATATTCCTTTTTTGAACTTTATGTGAATGTTATGTCTTCCATGTAGAAAATAAAACCAGTAGTGCTCTTTCTATCATCTATAACTCTAGCCCAATTATTATCACTATAACTCACAAGGTTAAAGCTATTATAATATCAATAAAATAAGCCAAAATCAATATTACCTTTGATATACCAAAGAATTCACTTCAAAGCTTTGCAATGTGTCATAGTTGGTGTCTCCATAAACCTACTAACAATTCCTACTCTAAAAAGAATATATGGATGATTGCATATTAAATATCTCAAACTTCCAACTAGGCTTTTGAATGTTGAAGAGTTTATCTTCTCTTCTTCATCATTCTTTGACATCTTCACTCCACACTCAACTAGAGTATTCACTTTTACATAATCCTCTCATTCGCATTCAACGGCGCTGCGAGCGAGTGGGGATGTGGTGCTGAGATCGTACTTATATCCCTCGAAAAGGTAATCTCAATCCCTAAGTATATGTTATCAGACCAATGTTAGTCATTTCAAACTCCTTGATCATTGCTTACTTGAAGTCTCCAAGCATCTTTGTATTATTTTCTGTAAAGATTAAGTGTTCATATACAAACATTCAATACGAGTATCACTACTCTATTTGATCTTTACATAGATAACATATTCATGGGGGCATTTAACAAATTCATTCTTTAAGAAATAGCCATCAATGCAACTATACCAAGCCCTTGAAGCTTGCTTCAATCCATAAAGGTGTTTAATCAACTTTAATTCATGTCTCTTCACATCATAACTCATAGGTTGCTCAATGTATACTTTCTCTTTAAGAAAATCATTAAGAAAAGTTGATTTGAAATCTATAGATTCTTCATTTATTTTAGGTAGTTGTGGTAATGATTCATCGAATGGTCTCCAATCTAGCAATTGGAGTAAACACTTCATCATAGTCAATCCCATGCTTTTGACTATAGTCTTTTACCACTAACCTTGCCTTGTACCTCCCCACTTCTCCTTTGATATATTTTTTTTCTTTGTAGATCCACTTGACACCTATTGACTTCTTTTCATTACCTAAACTTCCACTATAAGAAAAGGATAAAAGTGATGACATTATTGGTGATTATGAGGGTGTAGCTTATTCTTGATGATCTTTATATCTCTCCTCCTCTTCATCAAGAATTAGTAGAAAATTATATTTCTCACCATCACTTACCTTCCAATCTCATGCTCCTTCTTCATCGAACTTAACATCTTTATTATTCACCATATTTCCTTTATTTGGGCTGTAGAGCTTATATCATTTGAACTTTTGGTTATAGCCCAAAAAGATCATCATTTTGCTCTTGTCATTTAACTTGACCCTTACTTGATCATCTATATGCACATAACCAATGCTTCCACATACTTTCAAATGAGTACTACTTGGCTTTCTTCTATTCCATGCCTTTTATGGAGTCATGTCATTCAAGCTTTTAGTAGGACACCTCTTTGATAAGTAGATAGCATAATCTATAGTTTTGGCCCAAAAATCTTTAGGAATTTTCTTGGTTTTGAACATGCTTCTTGCTATATTAAGAATGCTTCTATTGTTTCTCTCTACCATGCCATTTTATTAAGGGGATTTAGGTATCGTTAGAAGTCTTTTTATACCATGATCTCAAAATTCACCCCCTATTCGTCCTATGTGATTTTATAGAATAATCACTTTTCTTTTCAACTAATGCCTTAAACTTTTTAAAACAACTAAACACATTAGATTTTTCTTTTAAGAAGTATACCTAAGTTTTTCTACTATAATCATCAGTAAAAAGTAAAAAATACAAATTTTTATCAAACGACCATAGTTTGATAGAATAAAAAATATCTACATGTATCTTTTGAAGAGGCTTGCTCTAGATGTAGACTCATTTGGAAAGCTTTTGTGGAATTGCTTACTCATTAAACATCCTTCATATAATTGATTTGATGTATCATGGATGGTAGACCCTTCAACATCTCCTTTTGTGCCATCATCTTCAAGCTATCAAAGTTTACATGCCCAAGTCTCATATGCTAAAGCCAAGTCTCATCTTTCACATATATCTTTAAACATTTTGGCACATTTATCTTTATGTTTAGCAAAAAAAATTCCAATTTTGTTTTTATCATAACTACCTTTGTAATCATAGCTCTATAAGTATCAAGTAATGTTAAGCTACGATGATATTTCATTTTAACCTCATAACCTTTCTTCAATAATTATCCCAAACTCAATATATTGCTTTTAACAATAGAGATGTAATAGACAACACTAATAAATTGATGATTTTATTTTTTAATTTTATGATAATCGTACCTTTTTCTTTGATGAAAACTTTTGAATGATCTACGAAGGTGACATTACCTTTAATTGATTCATCAAGTTCCATGAACTTGTCTCTATCTCTAAACATATGATTGTTGGCACCATTGTCTAGATATCACATGTTCTCTTTGGCTTGTCTTTGTTCATCATGGACTAGTAATAAGATGACTTTTTTCTTTTTTTCTATAACAAGATTGATATTCTCCTTAACCTTTCTAGTTGGATTCCAGTAATCCCTAGCATAATGACATATATTTTGAAAATTATAGCATTTAACTTTCGTTTTGTTAAACCTGGATTTCAGATTGCTATTGTTAGTGTAACCAGTCAACCTTCATGCGATTGACCGGTTGACTTGTTGAGGCCACCATGACCTCCTCTTTTAAATTTACCTCTTCTTACTCTTCCTTTGCATTGTCCACGTTTTCAACCTTAATAGGATTATCTAGAACCATTATGCTTTGAAAAAGATGCTTATGTATCAATATCTTCTTGAATTTCATTAACTCTTTCCTCACATGATTGCAATTTTCCCACGAGACCTTGTATTGAAAGAACATCCATATTTTGCGACTTCTTTATCATGACCACCACATAATAGAACTTCTTTTATAGCGAGTGTAGGATTTTCTCTACCACACGTGTTTCTTCCATCTTCTCCCCATATCTTTTTATTTGATTGTATATGGCCAAATACTCTTGCAAAGTATTTTGAAATATTCTTTGATTCAAGCATATGTAACTTTTCAAAGTCACCACATAACTTTTATAGACGTACCTTTCTCACATTGTTAGCTTCTTGGTTTGATTATTGCAAAACTTCACATGCTTGCTTGGCAATGGCTGTGTTTGCCAATATCTCAAAAGTGGCATCATCCAAACATTGGTGGATGATTGTGAGTGCTTGTTGATTCTTTCTCTGTGCCTTTTGCACAGCCTCTCTTTGGGTTGAAGTCAACTTTGCTTCTTCTATAGGCTCTTCAAAGCCTTTCTTAACCGTTTTGCATAAATCTTGGAAACCTAACCAAGCTTTTATTCTAATACACCAAGTTTTGTGGTTGTCTTTTATTAAAGAAGGACATTGAAGTGGGAAGTTTGGACTGACCATGATAAACAATCAAAACAAGCTCGGATACCACTTGTTGGAAGAAGGATAAATGTGATATAAAATAAAAAACAGTAATGCAAAGTCAAAAACTCAAGATCAAGAAGAAGATTGAGAGGAATGTATGCTTTTATTAAGTGCTTCTTTCTAAGGTCTCTTAATTATTCTTTCTCTTTTCTACTAGTTAATATTGCTAAATTACAAGTCTTTTTATAAGCATAAAGTACTATACAATCAATAAATTAAACTAATATAAGAAAATCTTAATTAATCTGACCAGGAATTATATTTTGCTGACTAAAGTAGTAGACCGTTTCTGAACCGGTTGACTGGTTCCCTACCGGTGGACCATTTCTTTTTTTATTTAAAAAAGCCATAAATCAAATTTAATTTTCAACATAACATACACTAATTTTGATTTTGGAACTAAAGGGTTAGATGGATGGAAGCTATTTTTAGTCGCTGCAGTTTCGAAAATATGAAAGATGATGCAGAAATGCTATTGGCTGCTTTAGGAGTGGCAGTGCTGGGATTGATAAACAGAGGAACATTCTGCTTTATGTAGAGGATATCCTGCATGCTACTGTTTCTTTGGGAGCTTCCAGTTGAGAATGTGTATAAGGAGCAGCAGCTGATTCCGTGGTCTCCACCAAGACGTGGATGTATTAAGGTCAGCACTGATAGTGCTACCATGGGAAATCCGGATTTAGCAGTCACATGGGGTTTTTTAAGGAATAGCGAGGGACGATGGCTGTTTGAGTTCAATGCATATTTGGGTTTTTGTTCTTCCTTGCATGCAGAACTTTGTGTGGTGTATTACGGGCTGCGTTTTGCCTGGGAAAAGGTCATAGGAGGGTGGTGGTGGATGGTGGAGGTGGATTTTGGAATTGTTGCAGCAGCAGCTCTTAATTGTCGTGAGGAGAAGGTTTTGGTGGATGTTATCTTTCACAAGCTAAGACAACATTAATATCTCCATCAGCCATAGGGAGTTCAGACGACGGATGCTTTTCACGAAGGTGATCGATGCCCCGACTGGTTGGCTAATTTTGCTTACAAGATGGAGCTTGAAGTGCACACTCTCTCTGAACCACCAACCGGATTGTGCTCGTTGTTGCATGCTCACATATATCATAGGTGCATTAATTTTCCAAGTCTGAACTCTAGTTTATAAGGGAAAAAATATATTAAATCATATTTGAAACAAAAAAAAAAAAAAAAGAAAGAGGAGAAAAGAAAGAGGAGAAAAGCATGAAGACCAAAGACAAGCATGCCCATCTCTCTGCTGGCCAAACATCCATACGGTCCCTTAATCATTTCTTGTTTGACTACCGATCAAAATAATACTGTTAAACCCGTGAATGTTAACACCATCATGTATCTAATCTTCGGGGAGAACTTTAGGCTTTGAACCGCTTAAGATAGTAATTTCGAATATGGGCCCACATGCTCACAACTTATAGTTGTATAAGCGCATTTTACTTTATGTTTCCTCTGAATATATATGAGTTAATTACAGTTTATTTTCAAAATTAAGAAAACAATTAAATAAATAGTTTGGCTGCTATTGACCATACTGTATGTATAATGAAAGGCTTGAATTAAAAATAGGCCCTATGCTTCAGCTTGAAGTCTCGTACAAAGTTATGTAACGTTAATTATGAGTTTATACCATAGTAGTTTCTAATAAGGAGGGCTAGCTGGTGGTGGTCCATCAAGTACACTGCTCATTCGCCTTGCATATCAAGCAACCTCGTAATTTCTCTCCCTGTCTCTTTCTCTCTCTCTCTCTCTGTGCAAATTCATGGCAAGAGAATCATGATCATAATAAGCACTCTAGCCCAAAACCCATGTCAGCTCCCACCATCCCTTTCCCTTGTATTATCTCTCTCCATAATAAGTACCATCAATCTCTGTACAAATTTTGCTTCACTGTAATTGTTTTTCTTTTTTTTGGTATAAAAAAGTTTAATCTGTTGTACCAAAAATTGACAAAAAAATCTGAAGTAGATAAATAACTATTATCCAAAAATCTTGTTTATTACTTGATGTTTACAGCGGTAGCTAGCAGCCAGTTTCGAATTCCTCTATCAAATTGCAGCTTTAATTCGTGGATGTTAATTTGCAACCTTTAGCCATAGAAATACTAATGAGTCAAATAATAATGATGATGATTTCCCAAAAAAAAAAATCTAAATAGTTTGGGGAAAATATTTATATATTGATGATCATTTAATCTTTTAGTTTTGATAATCTGATCGATTTTTCTTATTCAATTTAGATGGCGAGAGCCAAGTGCCTGATAACTGCAAATGATCTCCTTTGAAGAATTTGAAAAATATCTGATGATTAAGTCAGTGATTTTTTTAGAGAAAATATAATAATATTATAGAAAGATACTTTGAAATAAATATATAGTTGAGAATCGAGATTCCAAACCTTTTTGTTTAAATGATTCATGGTCTATTTATTATAGAGAAAAAATATCAATGACATATGTATTAATATTGATGAGAAATATCACATACATATGTATTAATGAGGGGAAGTATCACTAACATATATATTATTGTGGATGGAAATATAGTGGGTCCTTAAAAGACTTTTACACGTTATCTCTTATACAACATTAATATCGATGGAAATATGATGACTCCTTGGAGGACTTTTATACATCTAATGAGTGTAAAGAGAGTAGGATCCAAAAATGTATGTAGGGGTATGCCCCATGTTTGAAAAAAAATAATTTCTAAGCATGTAGAGGTAAACTATGAAGGAACTCATACTTAGAGAATTTTCCAAGAGGATAAGGTGAAACCATAAGAATCCATACTAACAATTTTTTTCTAATAGATGGAGAAACTCAAGGAGGGTAAGTTTATATTTAGAAAATTTTCTAAAAGGTTGAGAGGAACCCAAGAAGGGTAGAGCCCGTGCATAGAAAATTTTCAAGTAGCTGAAGGAAACCCAAGAAGGGTGAACCTATATTTAGAAAATTTTCCAAGAGACTGAGGGGAATTAATCCCTATCGATGCCCATACTTGGAAAATTCTCAATAGGCAGAGAGAACAAACCCATGTTGACGCCCATACTTAAAAAAATTTATAAGAGGCAGGGGAACCCAAGGATGGTGGTGCAATTATACTAAGGAGACCAAGTTAATTCTTTTTTTGGACAGTTATTGCATTTTTTTAATGAGTTGTAGGCTTATGGCCTCTTTAACGATGATAGAGGGCGTGAGAGCCCCCTACTGAAGAGAGAGAAAAACCTAAGAGTGGGAGATTTGAGATCATTTATGGAGATAACATAAGGGTCGGGAGCCTATCTGGAGAGTTGTGTTAGTTCTCTAGGTTCTAGTTAGCCTTTGTGGTATATATTTATCTATAGGACATCGGTCATATTGCTTTGTCGAGATTGTCTATCTTAAGCTGTCATGGAAGGTAGATCTATGGCATTAGGGAGAACCCCTTCCAAGGAGAGTGTGCAATCACACTAGAGAGAGCTCATTCTAAGGAGATTGTGTAATCAACACTAGAAAAAACCCTTTTTAGAAGAGTGTGTAAGAGTCCAAAAGCCTCAATTGAAGATTTGTAGATAAAAAGATAATTATTTTAATTTAAAAATTAAACTTACTTCTTATCATAGATAATATATCCTGAGATGATTTATTGGACTCTAGGGAGCCTTTTGATCTGTCTATTAGAGAGTGGTGCTATTGCACTATAGAGACTCTTAATCAATCCCTTCCAAGGGTGGGTCTGCCATGGGTGCCAAAACTTGCTAAGGCAGCAAAACCTGATTTTGCACTTGAGCATTTCAACACAACTCGGGTGAAGGGTTCCACTTGGTTGATAAGCTGTTGGAAGTTTGAATGAGCAGAAGTGCTCGCAATAATTGATAGATCCATCAAGTGTTCTAGCTCAGGTGGTTATGGTTGTGTGTTATGAAATGAATTGGAAATGTCATTAGAAAGAATTTGAGTACTTTTTTATTAGTATTCCATGGATGGTGCAATTGATGATGTTCAAGAAAATTCAAGTAGGTTGGGGGCAAGATTTATATTGGATAATCAGTTAATCTCTTGGTTTTAGTAATTTGATTCATTCTTCCTAGCTAAGGTGGCTGGAGGCAGGTGCTTAATACCTGTAAAAGATCCCTTTTAATGAATTTAGGGATTTTCTAATGATTAAGTTAGTGACTTTTTAAAAGAAAATACAATAATATTACAAAAAAATACTTTGAAAATAAATATACAGTCGATGGAGATTTTGATTTAAGTTAGTGATTAAGTCTATTTATAGCCCATTAGGTTTTTTATAAATAGAGGTTAAAGTGTAATATTGCCTTGATAATATTAAAAAGAGAAAATATCTCTGACGTATATATTAATATTGATAAGAAATATCGTATATGTATTAATGAGAAAAAATATCATTGAGATGTGTATTATTAATTTGGATGGAAATATGGTGAGCTATTAAAGGACTTTGACACAATATTTTTTACACAACATTGTTATCGATGAAAATATGATATGTCCTTGAAGGACTTTCACACATCTAATGAGTGTAGAGAAAGTAAGATCCAAAAAACATAGCTAAATTCAAGGAAGATGAGTCAGTTTTTAGCTAAACTGAAGGGAGGTGGATCGTTCCCTTAGCTGAGTCCAATGAAAGTTAGGTTTTTTACTGTTTTTTGGGTTATTAAATTTGAGTTTATCAAATAAAAAATAAGAAAATTATATTGTTGTGATTTACAAAAAGAAGAAGAAGATAATTATGTACTAGAGTAAACGTTCATATGTATATATATAACATGCTTTTGATTGTAGGGCTTAAGTAACAGCTATGAAATCTGTTTCTTTCCTTTTGCTTTAGTAGTCAAGCCCTCGAAACAAAAGGAGTATGAGAGAGAAGGTTCCTTAAGCTTTAGAAAATCCAACTGGAATGTTTTTTTTTCTCTCTCTCTCTCTCTCACATAAACCGCTTACAGCGGGCTACTTAAATTGGCAAAGACTCTTAAAGGTGAGTGCCTAGCTAGGCTTGAGGGAACCTTTTCCTTTTTCTCACTGACTTCGGTTAAAGTAAGAGACTAGAGAGAGCGATTTCTGGTGATTTCAATGGTTGAAGAACCAGGCTTATACCTAAATTCCACAGCCATAGTTTCCTCTTTTCGGGCTCTTCCTCCTCCAACTTCGTTCCTATCCCCTCTTACTACAAGTTTTCTTTTCCCTTAACGAATTTAAAACATTTATACTTCTGTTTTGGAGATATTTCTCATCTGGGTTTTTTTTTTTTTTTTCTGACTACTTTTTCGTCTGTTGAAAGTATCGAGGCTGTATAGTACTCGTATATTTCCGTTCCACACACACACACACACATATATATAGTTGTTGAGTTAATTTTATGATTCTTGATTGAATCAACATCTGCAAGTCTTTCAAGTTGTTTTTCTTTGAATCTTATCTCAAAAGAAACCGTATATTATATGCATATTTTTGTTTTCAAGACAAATATTAAAGCTTATTCTTAATTAATAGCTATAATTAATATACGTGCTTTTGTTAACATGAGTTCATAAATCAAATTCATGATTTGTGCTGTATAGATAGCTCGCAGGATATGAATAGCAAGCTGTTGTTTAAGTTTTTAAAAGTTAGGCTTGGGAGAAAGAAGATACATGTACACATAGCATCAGCTGTCTGAGAAAGAAGCATGAGTACTAGGTGTAGCATGGCTTCCATCAGCAGCTCTGATCTCATCGATGCAAAGCTTGAAGAGCATCAGCTGTGTGGATCTAAGCAGTGTCCCGGTTGTGGACACAAGCTCGAAGGAAAGCCGGTAATTGATATGGATAATTTCCTCATAAATATTCTTTCCTTCTTTCCAAATAGATTTCAACACAAGAATATTGCAAAGCAAAAATGACTAACATGCTTTTTCTGTTTTATTCTGGGGTTTTTCCCCTTTTAGCTTTTCTTTTTTAGGTATTGATTAATCAATGTAATTGTAAATAAAAAAAAACTGTAATTTTCAAATTCTTAAGTTGATCAGCTTTTGTTTTAACTTGGTTTTGATTAATTGGAGTTAATTTTCAGGACTGGTTAGGTCTACCAGCAGGAGTGAAATTTGATCCAACAGACCAAGAGCTGATAGAGCACCTTGAAGCAAAGGTAGAAGCCAAAGACATGAGGTCTCACCCTTTGATAGATGAGTTCATCCCTACAATAGAAGGGGAAGATGGGATTTGTTATACCCATCCTGAGAAACTACCAGGTCAAAACTCTCAATTCTATCATCACCTTCCTCTCTCTTCATTGTTCAAAGCTGTTAGGTTTTGCCATATTATTATTATATCCCAGATTCATGAAAAAGAGAAACAAGAAACCTAGCTGATGATTTATTCATGTACGGCTTGTTATTGGGTGTTCTTGTAAATTTGCCATGACTTTGGAGGAGACTTGTATGTATCGTGTCTCAGTTTGTTGCACCTAAGTGAACCGAACCTTTTCTTCTTTTCATGCAGGAGTCACGAGAGATGGGCTCAGCAGGCATTTCTTCCACAGGCCTTCAAAAGCTTACACCACTGGAACAAGAAAAAGAAGAAAAATTCAAACCGAATGTGACTTGCAAGGTGGGGAAACGAGGTGGCACAAAACAGGCAAGACAAGGCCAGTCATGGTGAATGGCAAACAAAAAGGATGCAAGAAAATCCTAGTCCTCTACACCAATTTTGGCAAAAATCGAAGACCCGAAAAGACTAACTGGGTCATGCATCAGTACCACCTTGGTCAGCATGAAGAAGAGAAAGAAGGAGAGCTCGTGGTTTCTAAGATTTTCTATCAGACACAGCCAAGGCAATGCAATTACACTGATAGAGCTGCAAGCATTGGTGAAGGAAGCAGTGAACCTAACAGCAGAAGAGACGGTGGTAGTGGGAGTTGTTCTTCCAAGGAAATCTCTCTTCATGGAGATGAAATCTCAGGAGCTGGGACAGTTGCCTCGTCACTAACAAGTTACACTGCCATGGATATTCAACAACTGAAATCTGATCATTTTTGCTTTACTCCATTCAGGAAGGGCTTCGATGAGGTATATTTATCCATTCACACACGCGCGCACACACGAACATACAAGTACTTCTTTCGTATATATTTATTCATCAACCACCATTTGCAAAACCAAGGATATTGCATGTATTATATAGTGCCTGTAAAAAATAAGGAATTGTTTTCTAAATTATAAAATTTTATATATCGAAAAAATTGAGATGGCTGTAACGTCCTTGTTTCTATCATATTTCTCATGCAAGATAAATTAACAAAAGTAAAAGAAGAGGAATAATAAAAAAGGAAGAAGAAGAAATTCTAGCTAGGGTTAATTTTCTCATTTCATTGCTTGCAAATTCAGCATGAAAAACTCTTTAAACCTCACTTGATTATCTTTGTCAGCTAACTAAACTATCGAAGAAGAGGCCGAGTAGTAAGTTACAACGTACATTAATGAGAATGCAACCAATATTCAAATTATGACTGATAGATTGAGCAAAGGCATGTAAATAGAAAAGGTAAAGTAGGAACTAAAGCGGAAAGAAAAAATAATAAGAAAGATCCTGAGTCGAAGAGGTCTGAAAATAGACTAACTATCAAACTGCGTCATGGGGGTTGCAACCATTTCAGGTGGGGATAGGAGAGGCTTCAGTAGCAAGGGAAGCGTCAGCATCAGCCACATGCGATGAAATTCGAGAGCACCATCAGATGCCACATCATGTGGCCCATGATCCCCATCAACAACAGACGCAGCAGCAGCAACACCACTACCACCACCACCAAACGGCGCATCACCAGTTTGCAACCACTGCCTTTCAAATCAGCACGCCTTCCCATCCCTTCTCCACCATCATCTCTCCACCTCCCCTCAATCACTCCATAATTCTTGATGAGGACCCGTATCATGTGTCCAGAATAATGCTTCAAAACGAAATCCAGGTAAGTTGATCAACCTAATTACTAATCACATGTCCTCCAACTTCCTTTCAAATCTTATCACACACTATTAAATTGAATCGCATTCTAATGTGACTATGATTACTTAGTCTTAACGTATCTCTTATTAAGACTTAATTCCCATTTCTTTTATAGCTGTACTAGAACTTCTCCATATGGAACATGAGATTTTCGAGTAATTGTACGTCTGTTAACATAAAGTTGTTAACCACAATGTCCAGGAAACTGTTCATCAAAACAGACATCTCTAGAGAATAATAATAATAAGACTGTGTACTTATATATTAAGTTTGACCTGGTGCCGGAATGTTATAGATCAGGGAAGAAAGTTGGTAGCCCAGGTGATATATAGAGGAGCCAGCTACCAACACTAAGACTCTTCCTCGTCCACCCTGGCCCTACCCCTCCCCTCCTCTAGTTCAATGAATAAATTTTCACCCTCACAGCTTGAACCAATTAGTGGTGTTGGTCATTTTGGAGTCTACGAGATGGGAAACTTACTAACTTGTATTGTCTACTAAATTGGGTGCAATAAACTGTCTTCTCTCTTTTTAAGGCTCTTTGAAGACATGATGATTAATCTTGAGGTTTTTTTATTTTTATTTTTTGATTTATTGTGGATAAATGAATGCAGCAACAGCAGCAGCATCATAAAATGGGAGGAAGGTCTGCATCTGGTTTGGAGGAACTCATAATGGGTTGCACTTCAAATGATGTAAAAGAAGTGAGTATGAACTTTTTGACCCTGAAATCCATGAGCCATGTTCCTCGTAGGAATTAAAAAGAACGAAGAAAGGGTGAGAAGGGATATTTTAAATAAAGAGAAAATAAACTTGATTGAAAACCATTTAATTTCGTTATTACCGGAGAAGATTACTGTTATTTTAAACTAAAGATACGGAACCGGAAACCTTTCCTCTCTCTCTTTTGTCTTTTATTTTCCTTTTCCTTTCATGTTTTGAGCTTTACATATCATGCTTACAGTATGTATGCATGTACGAGTAAAGAAATCGATAGCTAGCTAGCGTAGAGAGCACCCTTTTCTTTTTTATTATTACTTGACAGGGAAGGGTAGATTTTAAAATATTTACAGCGTAAATTGAAATTAAGAACATATATAAACTAACTTACAGATTTACTAGCTACGGGTTGCTTTATTCCTTGCAGCATGCAAGGACTGCGCGCACCTTTCTTTGAAATCACAAATTCTCAAACAATTTTATTTATTTATTTATTTATTTTTAAAAAAATAGCTTTGAAATCACAATAGAGGTTATGAAAATACAGAAGAAGAAAAAAACCCAAATAAAAATAAGAAACTAAAGATTAAAATAAAAGGATGCGTGTGTCTAAAATAAGAAAGGTTGATGATAGCGACCTCAAAACTTTTATCATGCGTGTCCTCTCAAGATAATACAGTATCAGACAAGCTTATTGTGGATGAGATTAAAAGGACAAAAGACGCAGCTTCATTTATTTGTTTTCAAGTGCATTTTCTGTTCAAACCAGAACCCTAGCTAGCAAGCAATTTCTCACATGTTTTCATTTTTATTGCAGGATTCTTCCATTGCAAACCCACAAGAGGCAGAGTGGTTGAAGTACTCTTCCTTCTGGCAAGACCCTGGCAACCAGGATCATCATGGGTAGAGCCGAAGGAGAAACAAAACCCATACAGACACTATCATTATCATCGTCATCATCAGTACTTGAAGCTACCCTGATATTCCTTTCTATAAGAGAACCAAGAGATCATCTTATGAGGTTGCTCTTTTACTTTATTTTCTCTTGGGCTGGGGCCTGCCTTGTTAAATTGAACCACCTATTCAACAGTCCATGCTGGTGAGAAAGAAAAGAAAAACAGAAGGCACAAAAACGAAAAAAAAAAATAAAAAAAAAAAAGGAAACCAAGAAAGGCTGCCCTCTAATGACATATAGGAGAAACAAAGACCCAAAGCAAAATCTTCGCGCATGAAAATCATCACCATTTATGTGCCTAGCTATTCTTAATTATTATTTTATTTTTTAACTTCTCCAGTGTAAGTTCTTTTACTGTCATCTGAACAGAAATATATATATATATAACGAATAGGTTGTGCAAATTACAGGAAAAACGTTGTTAATTTGTTTTTCTTATTTCATCTTATAGTAAAATACGAATATATATAGCATTTTTATATAATCTCTTTTCTCAGCAATAAAAAGTTTGTCTGTGATTTCTTTATATTATCGGTTTCCTAATTATATCCTTTTCCACTTCTTTAAGTTCTTCAAGACAAGTTAAAAAGGACGTCAATTTATTTATTTAATAGAAATTGTTTTGTATTAGAATGAAAAAAAACCCAGCATGAGGAGAAATTTTATAATTTTTAAGGAGTAAGTAGTAATATATTATTAGTTATTTTTTGAACCACTTTGAAATAAATAAATAAACACAAGTAGGAAAGAAAAATTCTAGATTGAAATATTCTTATTATTTTTAAGGGGTCATGAATTATATACTCTCTCTTCTCTTTATGTATGTCTTTTTTATTAAAGTGAATCATATACAGTAACTAATAAGATGTTATTAGTTACTTTCCGAATATCTTAAAATTGTCCGTAAAAAGTGATCAAGAAAAATAACATTGATAGATTATATATAGGCAAAAAAGTCTCTATTTTACCTTAACTTTGTTTTGCAAAACTATTTGTTGCATCGCCTTTACATCTAAAATAAATATACACAAGTAAAATATAAAAAATAGTGATTGTTCATTTATACACAAGTAAAATATAAAAAAAAAACTGAAATATATCATAAATAAGAAGAATTGGTTGAGCTAGGAAAGTTGTTGATCGACTAGAAAATTTAATTAAAGAGGCAATTGACTAAGAAACCTTAAGTCATGATTGACTAAAAAGAAGAAATCAACTAACAAAGTATAAACAAATGAATACTAAAAAAATATAATCTTATTCAAAGCAAGAGTCAACAAAATAATTAATGAAAATACATATATTAGACTAGGCTTCATGTGTGTATCAATAGATGAGAAATTTAGCTTGTATTAGGATTTAGTAAGTCTCTTTATCTTATACGAATATTTTTATAAGATTAACATTATTTATGTAAGGAATTCAAACACTATAATAATACAAATAGGGCTAGATACTACTATAAACGATGATCAACCCCATGTATTCAAATTCTTGTAATTTTATCCTTTTTTAAAGGGTTTTTTATTTATCTATTTATTTACTATCTCATTTATTTTCTACACTTAAGTTTCTCTTTCTCACTTAAAACTCCTCTATTTTCTTTACATGGTAGTGTTTTAGAGCAAATTATCTTATTGAGGGTTCAAGATCTAGAATAAATGTTTTGTTTGATTAGAGATAGTTGTTGACTCTTCATACGTTCAATACTAAGTATAGTTAATTAATTAGGAAAATAATAAATTGGTACATTTTATAGGACTAAGATTCAGAATTTGTTCTAGAAGTCATTAAAACAAGTCTCTAAAAAAATACTAGTAAACTCATCTCGACTACTGTAGACAAATAGTTGGTGTTGTTTTAGAATTAAGGCAACAATAACACCTAGGAGAAGAATTAGGTGTTTCACTAATAATAACAAATATTGCAATTAACTTAATTAAATACAATTAACTAATGATATAATTAAAATGCTTAAAGTAAAGAGTATAGGGATAGAAATTGCAAACTCGGTTTCCAACGTGGTTCGACAATCCTACATCCACACCTCAAATACCAAACTGGTCTTGAGTATTATATTATTTACTAATCCAAGCCAAAGATTATAATGTCCTTTTTTAAATTCTCACCAAGCCTTTTTTCACCACTTGAAGAAATACCCTTTTCAAGATATTTCACGTTGATGATGTACCTCACTAATGATCAAGAATTTCACTTAAACTCTTGAAGGATTATAATTATTTGAAATGTAACAATACTCTCTAAAAAAGTAGATAATATAATTGAAGTTTATATCTCTATAGCTCACTCAATAACATTTAGAATATATAAAGGTGTTTAAGTGTAGTGAATGCTAGAATTTATACTCTTGTGTAAGAATATGAAGATTTTAATGCACAATTATGAGTATGATTTAGGAATGATGATTTAAAGTTGTTTTTGCTCTTAAAATAGTTTGTACATGATATATATTCAAATTTTATGTTTGATTCTTCAATTAGACTAGCTATATATATATATATAGCAAAAACTAAATGTTTTATAGCCATTACAGTTCCTCTAATAACTAAAATGGCCGACCTAGTTAGATTAGTCAAGTCAATTGGTCAACCGGTTCCTGCGGATTCCCAAGTGTTCATCCCTGATGCACAAGCGATCTATGATCATTTCATTTGGTATGGCCAAACAATCAACTAGTTCAACTTAAAATTTAATTTTAAGCCTGGTGAAACATGAACAGATTAAATGCATATCAATCCTGTCACATATGTGTGGTGTCATGGCGATTGTCCTCTCGGAGCAGGATTATCAAGATGATGTGGGTGAAAAGAACAAGGAATTTTTGTCCTTTATTAGTAAAAGAGGAGAATGAGAGTCGCCACCTAGTATTTTGATCACTAAAAACCTTAATGGTCTATGAGAGTCTAGGTAAGGGGACTGATTGCGCAAGGAAAAAATATATCACCCCCAACTATGAAAAAATATTTTTTTCGCTTGTTCTAAGTCATGTTTCTATTCGTTAGTCTATCTGAGGTTTGAAAAAAGTCATCCTTAATGAAAAGATCCTATCTCATCAAGTTAAAACCTAACTATTCTAAAATTATCCTAAAAAAAGTGTCTAAAGTTTAAGAAAAGTCCTTATCGGTAAGGAGATTCTTATATTACCATGTTAAAAACTAAACAATCTAAAACCTAAGAAAAAAATAGTTTTTTTATTTTATTTGAATTTTTTTTCAAGTCCTAAAGGATAATCACAAACTTGTGATATCCATTAACTATTATTTTGTTTTATATTTTTTAAAGTATGATGAAAATGCAATTTTTGTTTTATGTAGGAAAAATACATGAAAATTTTAGAATTTAGTCATATGCACACAAAATAAAATATATTTTTTTGTATTTTTGAAATGAAGAAATGTTTTATAAATTTTTAGAATTTTTTTAAAATTTTATGAAAAATAAATATTTTTTATACTAGGTCTGTATCTTACAGTATAAGTCTACAACCTTGATATTAGGTGAAATGTTTGGAAAAATTTGTAAGCGACCCATAAATAATTTTAAAATAGTCCTTGAATGTTTTAGAATTTTTTTTAGATTTGTTTGGGGCCTATTTAGCAAAAAACAAAAACATTTTTTGTTTAATGTAGCTACCAAAATAGGCATAATGGCATGTTTGCCAAAGAAAACCTTTATCAAAATACTTGCCAAACCAACAAGACCTTACTTAATTGACCCGATGCCAAACTAACTGGGTTGACCTGAAATCACTGGTTTGACTTCGAACCAAACCTAAAACTTTGATTAAACCAAAAAACAAACCTAAAATAAAGTAAATATTAAAAAAGCATATTCAACTAAAAAAACATGAAAAGCATAAAATTTCTTGAAAAAAAAAAATCAAACATACATAAGATGAAGAATATGAAGAATGTTATTCGTGAACCTAGAGAATAACTCTCATCATTGGCTATATATAGCTAAACCAGAGGCATAAAAAGATTATAAATCATTCAAAGGTCAATAATATAACACTTACTCACTTTGATTATCACTAAAAAAGTCATGATCTGATTAGGGAAGGTTTCAGTTTGAAATCAAAACTCTAAGATTAAAACCATGAACAACATGTTATTGAGGCAAAAGAAGTCTACAGAACTGGCTAGGGGTGTTGTACAAAGTAGAGAGTGCAAAGAAATGGAACAAAACTAGTTTAAGTCATGTAACCACAACAATGTTCTTCCTAAGAACATTGCACAAGAAAAAAAATACAAAAATGCCTAGACAACTAAAAATGGCAAATATTCAAGCAAACAAAAACAAATGCACTAAGAGCCTAGAAAACATACTAAACTTAGCAAAAGAAGCTTAAGCACACTCAAAACAACTTACTTTAACCATTAAAACAACAAGAAACAGGGAATTATAGGCAAAACAACAGGCATAGTCAATGTTATATAGCAAGACAAAAACTTATTATAACATTGTTTCATAAGTTGTTCTTCATTTTCTTAATCATCAACAACATGCATTTGGCCTAGGCAAGCTAAAAGAAACACTAACAATAGTCTAAGAACAACAAATGAGGTATAATGAACACTCATTGTAGAAGATAACAATGGAAAGAGAATGAAAAAGGAGAGTGTGCTTATTAAAGTACACCCTCTCACCAAAGTTGAAAGCTTACCTTATCTTAAGATGTTGCCTTCTTGGTACCTTTCATTGAGATATTGTATGTGTGGCCATGTAGTTGTGTGCTTGAGAGGAGATAGAGAGCTTAGTAATAAAAGGTGAGGATCAGTGGTTTAGAAGGTAATCTCTGTTGTTTCTTTTCTTTTCTTCCCCTCTAGTATGGCCTTTTGCATGATTTTTTAAAGGGCCACTAGGATCTTTTCAGGTGCCCTGAGTTAGACTATTCTCCTCTCTTGATGTAGAAGAATCAATCCAGACCATTTAATGAGGCTGAAGGTCAGGCTTTGTAGTGTTTTGAAGTCAACAAAAGGGGTACATTAGCAAGCCTGGCTAGTTGAGGCGTAGGTTTTAGCTTCTTGTAGTAGTGCCTTTAATGTTGCAAGATAGTTTTTATTTTTTTCGATGTAGAAGTACAACATACAAGGTGTGAGGGGTACGTTCATTGTCCTGTTCGGGAAAGAGATGGGGGTGATTTTAGTCTTGTAAGGTGGCAACAAGACCAACCTTCTCAAGATCTTTAGGGAGGAAGAAGATTTGTAGTAAACAAACGACAAGTCATCTGAACTTTTTTTTATTTTTACTTTTGAACTTATCAAAACGATGTTGTTTTGAACCAAAACCAAATATTTTGGCCAAAACGCACCATTTTATTTAAATGAAAGTGTGTCGTTTTGATAACCTTTAGTCAATTAGGGTTCTAAAATTGGTATTTAACCAAAAGTCAAATTAGCCCCCGATCTCTTGACTTCTTTTAATTTTTCCTATCATTACTTATAACTTTCAATTTCATACAATTACACTCCTGCCAAACTCGAACACCAACTTCTGAGTTTAACACCTTTACCATTTTGGTACTTGGTTCTTAATTTCTTCAATTTGGCCCTTAATTGACCCTCAAACTTTGATTTTATTGTCATTTCATCCCTAATTTCAACCAATTGAGTTTGGAAAAATTAATTCTAGTCCTTTAAAATTCTAATCT
>Ga0325403_1000839_pt1 | contig 23803 bp, 6 predicted proteins | sample PopdelMetagenome_19_FD_205665 | JGI IMG/M metagenome (GOLD analysis project Ga0325403, IMG submission 205665) | Populus deltoides microbial communities from Bellville, Georgia, United States - Xylem-PdKOR-R4 | ecosystem: Host-associated > Plants > Phyllosphere > Stem > Wood/Secondary xylem... | reverse complement strand
CCTGTCATAAATTACATTTACATGATAGCAGAGTTACTTGGAATTTAATTCCCTGTCAACTTGTTTACCTGCCCAGAATTTATTTTTGTTGTATAAGGTTATGGGGTTTCTTTATTTGTATTTGATCGGTAAGGGGGCTAGGAGACGGGCCATTGGTTATGGGTCAGGTGTTTACTTGTGTGCGAGAAGTAACTCTAGCTTCGATACATTATTTTAGTTCCACCCACATAGAGTTAACAAGCTATAATAAAACACAGTATAGCTATAACAAATACAAACTTGAACCAAAATGACTATCTATTTAAAATAGAGAAATGATATTTGACAAGAAAAAAGAAGATTCAGTTTTCAAGAAGATTGTGAGCCATTAGATGGTGATCTTAATTTGGGACCCGGTGGCGGGTCCTACTAATCTAATGACTTGTATGTGTTTTTGAAACTTATTCTCTTCAAAATAATAGTTGTATAACCAGGTAGACACTAACTACAATTTTTTAAAAATTAAGAGAAAACATCTTCATGACAATAAGTGCAGTAAATATTTCACCTGTGAAGCCAAGATTTGAGCTTTCAAATCGGAGAATATCTGCAAAGTGACAGTGCTTATCTCAGACACATATTAAAAAGAAAGGACAGTACAAACTCTGTAACTAAACAAGCAACTCAAAGGAAGATCCAAAGTCATCCAAATCAAATATATGAATCGCCACAACCATGTTAACTTCCTATTGTCAAATAATAAGCAAACATAAAATAAAAGTTGTAACTCAAAGAAACTGAGTTTAGAGAAGACAACTATCAACAACAGCATAAGGCTTTGCCATAGACTATTACCTGCTCACTAATGATAGTTAAGCTCAGCATGGGTCTGCTAAGACTCCACTGGTTGCCACAGTCCTCAAATAAAACAATCTCAAACAGAGTCTTCAGTATCTGCAAATACAAGGAAACTATTCAAGTTACCCAAGTGTACAACATGCAAAAACAACAGCATGAAAATAAAATCTAAAACTGCACAAAATTAAGCAAATAAGAAGAAAGCTCCAAAAGACAAAGCATGTTATATGAATTCTATATTTGGTGCCAGAAGACATGGTCAATAATAAAAAAAATGTGATTTGATTTCACATCAAAACATGCAAAAAGGAGCTCGCACTGAACAGCCATTGAAATATAACAGATGATTCAGCTTACAAGAGATGTCAAATATAGGATGTTTATCACTTGAATAAGCAACTGATAAGAACTCCGTTAGCAAATAATAAAAATTAATTAACTGATGCACACGTCATTTGCTAAGGTCAAAACACCAACACAGTAACAACCAAGCAAGAGCAGTAAGAGATTCAACAGCCTGAGAGTCATTTAATTCTGGTGCATGAGTAACAATTACCAGGGAATTAAGTAAAAAAGCAATAGGAAAAAAAAGGAACTGTTTATTCTGTAAAAGTAATGAAGAAGAACAATCGAAAGAAAGTGGCTTTCTGAAACTTTTTTTTTTTAAACATACAATATCAAGATCTCAGAATGAGTTGTCCACTGTTAAATTAAAGAAAAAAATATTAACACAAGGTAATAATTCAGATCGGCATTTTCTCTGACTTATCCTTTATTTCCACCCTTCCTTGCTTCCAAACAAGGGTTAGTAGTTAACCATCCATCCTCTTTCTGTCCTTACACCTCGTCACAACAAACTCTCATAAAAGAAGGAAAAGAAAATTATAGCTTCTAAGGTCTTGCACGATCAACATCTAAAATATTTCTCGCTGAGAAAAGAAATACTCAAAAATCAACATACAATATAATGATCTCAGAGTGAGTTATCCCCTGTTACATTAAAGAAAAAATAGCAACACAGTAATAAGTCAGATCCACATTTTCTCTGACTTATCCTTTATTTCCACTGTTCCTTAGTTAACCATCCATCCTCTTTCTGTCATTATACCTCGTCACAGCAAACTCTCATAACAGAAGGAAAGGAAAATTATAGCTTCTAAGGTCTTGCACAATCGACATCTAAAATATTTCTTGCTGAGAAAAGAAAAACTCAAAAATCAAAATAAAAAAAATCACCATATACAGATAAGTGAAAAATCTTTGGCAGGCAGGCAGGGCACCACACCATCAAGTACACTACAGAAAAAAAAACTTATGCCAGACTTGTTTAGCCACACAAGACTTGAAAATAATGTTATGGAGGGGTACTGTAATAAAGAATAGCCTGACTAACCTCTGGAAACAAATTGGGGCAGTCTGCAATATGACGAGCAAGATTAATTGCAGTGGGTGAAGTGGGTACCTCCCCCATTGTGATGTTGTTGAAGTAATAAGCAGCCAAATTGTCGACAGCAGATGCACACTGAAAAGTTCAGTTTTTTAGCTTAAATGCAGGGAATCAGCAGAATAAATCAAATATACATGGTGTCACATTCTGATACGCCAGGAGTGTTGGCATGTCATATCGCCATGCATAAATGACAGGGTAAGCTAGTGAGAGGAGTGATGCCATCTGCAGTATTGGCATGACATACCTGTGATGAGATATTCGTATCCAGACCTTTAAGACCTGATTCCAGGGAACCAGCAATATGCATGAAGGTGTTTGTATCCAGATTCAATACGAAAACAATGTGACTGCTGAATAGAACCTCCAAGAATGCAAAGTATGCCCTTGTTAGCTGCAAGGAAATGCCAAATACATGAACTTACCATTAGAAGTGGAAAAATAGAATAGCAGGCAAAATTGACAAGAGAATCAACCAAACACCTAATGGTAAGCTAAAAATCAAGCATCAGCCAAAATAAGGATAATAAGAATAAAATTCTGATAACAAAAAATCAAATCTGAAAAATTTTTGAAAAAGAAAGAACGCAAGTGCAGACATGTGCATACAAGCACAGTAGAGCCATGCTAGCAGGTTTCTAGGAACAACACCTGTAAGAAGGAAAACCTAAGGATCAAGCAAAGGGTTCTTAGGAGTTACACACCTAAGATGGATTCCATCACAACACTAAAAGCATAATTGCTGGGAAATTCTTTCATGAACCCTTTCTAAAAACAAAGCACTAAAGGCTTCATAAACTAAATGTACTCCTCACAAAGCCATGTCATAGTTGCATACCTAATCCAACAACAATCCAAGACTCCTAAACAAAATAATGTTACCACTCCTGTTTAGAATACGAAGACCCAGAAAACAAGTTTTAGGACAGATAATAAAAAATAAAAATAACACCTTGGAATTCCAGCCAACATGGAAATTACCCTATCTTTGAAAAATTACATAAAAATACAAGAATTTTGCTTGAATTGTTGTCTGCATCAACCACGGAGGTGCTGAACAATCACCAAGTACAAAAGGTAAAATAAGGCACCCGGTTGATCCACATTGTCATCTAAATTTGCAAAATATTTTAGTGTGTGCAAGAAATGTCTGGTTCTAATCTGATCATAAAACAATGAGAATATTGAAGAAGAGTGATCTGTGATCCAATCCTAACTTTGTGCAAGAAATATTCTAATCCAATCGGATTAAAACTTAGAATACTTAAAGCCAGAAATGCGCAGATTCAACTCTACATCACAGATTCCTAATTTTGCCGCAAACACCCTGACCTCAGAAAGTCTAAAATAACCAAAATGACAACCACAGCTTCACACAACAGCTTCCACAAAAAATATATTCATGAAACAAAGCAGCAAATAAGTTCAACTGCAAATGGCATATATAAAATTGATTCACCTTTCCTATCTACCAACAGTCACAATCTTAACCAGGCAACTTCTCACTGGCCAAAAAATTGAAAGAGAATTAGTTCCATTACTGTCCAATTCTTCTTAGCGAGATTTTTCAATAGCATCTCTTTCCATCAAGAACATTTTATAAAACTCTTGGACTCCCAAACCAGCACCCATCTAAATACCTTATAAAACTCTTGGACTCCCGAACCAGCACCCATCTAAATACCCATTCCGATAAGTTTAACCCTTTCTATGAATCTCTATTGACGCATTCCAAACATATGGGACTTACCAAAATATCCCACTTAACTAGCGCCATAACTCCCCACTGGACAAAAAAAGAGAACCAGGAATTGAACATTTGGTGGTAATTTGCCACACCAAGAATTGTATCAGAAAAGAGTGAAAAAGCATTACCCACAAGAAAGCTCGCATTAAGCATAAAGTCACAATCCTTCCTAACAAATTTCCACACCCACACGTCATAAGGCTCTCTTAATTCCTATGAATTCCAAAAAATGCTCCTCCCTGTATTTGACTTGAATAACCTTTCTCCAGATATGATACCTCTCCAACATAAATCTTCAGATCTGTTTTCATAATTGACTCATCAAAGGCATGAGAATTTGATTCCCAGCCCTCCTGTACTAACAGAAAAACTAACAGGTCCATTTTGCCAAATGACCTTTTAATCGTTATACTACATTTATTCAAAGTAACCTACCTTAGGTCCTTTCCTACCTTCTTTGCTAGAATAATGAACAGTGGATGGCAGATGTAAATACACAAAACTAGAAAGCATGCTCTTGATAGGTATCAGCCTCGCTTCCCTTAAAAAAGATAATCCCTCCACCAACCTGCTAACTTCTCAAACCTCTAAATAATGAGATCCCAGGTAGTTTAAAAACCTTCGAAGTTTGGATATTCATCCCATGGGGAAGAACAAGATAATCCCTCCATGGATAGCAACAGCCACTAACCTTGCATCAATATGTTAGCCAATATGTTCCAGGGAGCCCCACCAACTAAGAGAATCATCTCAATCTTAACTAAATTAACCACCTCTACAACCAGATAAATATGCCAAAACAAGGCGTGCTTAAAATGTAGTGTAATAGAACCCCCAAGTCCTTAACAGAAAAGGACATGCAAACACACAAGCACGTGTACATACAAAACTAAACCTTGCAGGGTAACAAAAACAAGCAAACACAAATCAATAAACTAATAGGGAATGTGGAGGAATACATGATGCAGGAAAACATCAATGGAGTGTGACTAGCAGCCAAGAAGTCCTACATACCTTTCGAAATGCCAATATATCAGCAAGAGGAATTGAGAGTGTCATCTTTAGAGCAATATCAAGTGCATCAGAGAGTGCTCTATCACCATACAGTTCAAAGACACCAAAGTTGACATAGTTTCCAGCGAGAGCTGCCAATAAGTGGCAAACACAAGAACATCAACACATTATATATATATATATATATATTTGGAAGGTTGCGGTTCAGTGAATATTCAGCCAGTAAGGAAACAAATGAACAGCAAAAAGTCATCAATTAACTCAACTTACTGCCATCCCTACCATTCAAATATAAGAAATACACATTTGCAACAAAGAATATAAATTACAAATGCCACAAAACAACATAAAAATGAATCAAACTTAATAAAAATTACTGTCTCATTAGACATCTAGGGAAAACAGATGGGTAGCAGTTTGATAATAAGAGAAGTTCTTTTCAAGCAAATAAATAAAGTGCTAGACAGTAGACATTTGTATTTTTTCTAAGTAAACGTCTTCAGGCGTGAGCATGCACAATTCTTCAGCCCAATGTACCTTGACAACTTCTCTAAGAATAGTTTGTATATAAAAATTCATCACGTAAATATAAAATACCAGCAACAAACTCAATGCAAAAGGTAAGTAAACAAAATTCAAGCAACCTTCATCAATCACAGCATACAAATCCACCAATTAACAATAATAAGAGGGTCATATGTTAACCTCTTGAGAGAATGGTTAGGCAAATCCATATCCCCTTGTATTTGTAGCCATATATGTCAGCAACATTTGGAAGAGATAAAATCCTCGTTCCATAGGCTACAATTAATTTGCTGACTTCCCGGAAAAGAAGAATGCCATTAGGAGATGATGAATCAAAAGTTAAACGTTGGGCCTTGTTCAACACAAATTCAGCCATGAATTTTAATAAAGGGGTTGTCACCTGCAGCACCAAATCAAATAATGACATTTCTATATAGGAAACAATGAAATCAGACTAACAATCTATAATATGTGGATAAGATAGGCAAAGTCACATTTCATTTGCTCTCTTCCTGCACCTTATTGCAAGAGATAAAGTAGTCAGTGGTTCCAGAACATATTACAAATTTGACTAAAAAATTGCATGGAAGATGCCACAAACGGTTTCATTAGAAGATTCTAAACAAGGTTCTTTAAGTTGAGAATTAGATAAATCATGATAAAAAAAATGTCACCTAAGATGTCGAATCTCTCTCATATTCCATACCTCTGGTGTGTCTGTCCAATGTGAGATGCCTTTCAAGAGAAGCGGCATGTGAGCAGGATACAGCCAATCAAATAAAAGCCCATATGTTCTTCGACTGAGATAGCAGAAGAAAGGACATGAAACCTAACTGTTCATCAATCATAGACATCATACCTAAAATATATACCAACCTATTTGTGGCCATAGCAATTCCTCTAAGATCCCTCATTAACCCAATTAGTGCATACTTCACCGCATCAGTCCGAAACATCGAATCAGGAGTTGTTTCCAACCTTAAAAAAACCTAAAACACAATAAACATTATTTAGGTAATTAATGAAATTCTAGGAAAAAAGCTTTTTCATTCCGAGGAATTGACAAGATTCTAGAAACATTTTTTTACAAGGGGGTCAGGAGAGTACTTGCAAAAGTGGTTCCATCGAAGACTTGAATTTCACTGGGCTATCCTCCATAAATATTAACCAGCCAATAGTATAATAGAAGGTTGTTCTGCTACGAGAGCTTCTATATTCTTCTAAGAAGGGAAAATGTTCCCTCTAAAAATTCAAAAGAATATTTAATATTAATAACAAATTAAAAGAAGAATGATTAAGCGAACAATCTGTGTCAGATCTGGAATTACAGTATGGTTGGCAACTATAAATTTGATAGCATCCAGTTTCAGAAGCAGCTTTCCAGTCATATACCTAAACAAAAAGGGTAATAAAAATAAATAAGTGAAGAATGCTCGGTCAGACAACCAATCACTGTTGATGAAAATAAACTAACTTTGTCAAAACATAACAACTAACACTACTACTTTCAGCCAAACAAGGAAGCAGTATACTAACCCGGATGCCAGCTCCAAGAATAAGCTTAATGTATGATTAATGACCTCCTCACTCTAAATCAAGCATAAACAAAGGCATGAAAAAAAAACAAAACAAAACAAAACTTTCTGAAAAACAGAATGAACACAAATCAAGGAAAAATCCAAAATGAAGCATTCACCTCTGTATAACACTTTAAATTTGTAGCTATTTTTGAAACAATCACATTCAATAGTAGTAGATGATCACTGAGTCCAAGAAGTTCAGACAAACGAGCATATAGCTGCTGCAGCACAGAGAAAAAGACTTGAGAATATTGACAAGTGCAAAGCTTGTAACAAAGACAAATAAGAACCCCATTACCTTAGATGAGTGCACAGCCTGATCGCCAACATAAGACTTACGGAAATGCTGAAAGAAGGTAAGAATCGCTCGATCAAGTCTTTGCTTGCTTAATTCACCATATCTCTGTTAAATACAAGGGTAATGAGCAAACCAACAAAACCAATGCCAAGGTTGTTATTAAGAAATCAGTGGAACTTAGTTTGAAGATAATGGAACCAAAAATGCCAAAAATGCATGACCACGGAGATGGTAAGCAAATGTTTTTTTTTAGACCAATGATTTAACAAGGTCTTTCTTCATAGCTTTTTTTTTTTTTTGGGGGGGGGGGGAATACAAAGACCATTATTCTCTTAACAAAAAAGGAAGGAAAAGGCAAATATGCACCTATGCAAATTGTAGGTGTAACTTCATGCATATATAGTAACTGCAGTTACAAACAAAACCTTAGGCAGATCAAGTGTTAATGATAAATTGATAACCAAGAGGATAGACATGACAGCATATTAAACATCTCATGGAATCTCCCTACGTTAAACTAGAGTGAAAAAGCAAAATAAAGTATCAACTTTGAGCACAGTAATGAACAGTACAATATTGTACTAAGTTCCATAAAATAAGTGGTGAGCCATGTTATACATATTCCATGGTGACCCCAAGCCTGTCTGAGAATATTTGAAAAAGAAAGAATCCTATCTCCCAACTGGGTAAAGATGCCAAAGTGAGGAATTCTATAATGATATTACAATAACCCATCACCCCATATGCCCATACCACATGACAGCAAACAATTAACAAATTGAAATGCAAGCAACAAGTTGCCAATAATGACACATTTTAACCCTCCAATAAACTAAAGCATAAATCTGTAGCTTGAAATCTCTACAATGAAGAAACGAGAAAATTTCAGCCTCCAAAACCAACCATGGCAGGACAGTTTTGACAATGAGCAAACATAAAAGATCATTTCTGGCATGTGGAAAAGCAATTAACTTAAATACAATGAAGATGATGTAATGACCCTATTATTAGGCAAAAGGTCAAAAGTGACAGATTCAAGTCAAACCAAGAAGGGTGCCAGGCAAGGTTTAATGAACTTCAGGAAGAGACTACCAAGGGCTTGTAAGAAGAGTTGATGATTGTCGGTATATTAGTGGTTTTATTCACGTCTTGCTGGAGTTGCTTTTTGACACCAAAATATTGGTCTTTGAAATAAGTCTACTAAAATGTGCCTCAAAGCAATTGTATAGAAGCAAAATATGAGAATGGGTCAATGCATCATTCTGTTCAAATCTTATTTTTTAGCTTCTAGTGAGTAGTTCACTTTTTTTAAAACCAAAAGTGAGCTGTATCTGTTTTTTTTTTAAAAAAAAGGGTTAAAAACAAGTCAATATCAAATGATACAGTATTTTTCCAAAATCCATCCTTTCAATGTGTCGATCTGCTGGTTTGTGAGATGATATGCCCAGTACACCTATGCTGCAGAACCTAGCAATGTCAACGTCCATGAAACTACTCGGTTTTGATTCAGCAATAATTTTTAGAACCAGAAGATAAGATGTAGACCACATTGCTTCTAACATACATGAAACTTTAAATCAACACAAATACAAATAACAATAACAAAGTGTACTCCCTTGCATCTCAGAAGCAAAGCTCCAACCAACTTGATCGATTTTTTTACATGCACAAACTATAAAAGGACTAATAAATTGAATAGTAAAAATTAGATTTGTAAATTAATAAATATACATTAGAGTGATTCAAACACGAAAATGGTGTGTGAATGCTGTGTGAATAAACCAATATTTGAATAGATAACATGATGCAACAATCATTAAAGATTGTGTATCAATGCTGTGCTAATGCATAAACAAAAGACTCTCATATGCTGTTTAAACAGAAAACGAGAAGAAAAACAATTTTACACTACATTCCATTTCATATTACAGTTCATTATTGTTGGTATACCTGGCTATGTAGCCCACTGTCAGTAACATTTATTAATTGCAAAACACGAGCTGAAAGTTCTGCATCAAGCACTTCTTGCGACTCCACGCTGCATGAGATACACAGCAAATACATTGGTAATTGCAAATACATATGTATGTTATTCCAATCACAAATTGCAAAATATATAGATATCTATATATGACAAGAAAAAAGAAAAACAGAATTACCTACAGCCAGTAGATTGTTTAATTTTAAGAATAGCAGCAATGATATGAACAATCCAAGAAAGTTTTGCCTCAATAACAGCAAGTTCATTGTTATCAGCAGTCTGTAGCCGTGCTCTTTCCTGTATAAGCCATTCAAAAATAATGTTTAAGATTATTTATCATGTTAAGTTCCAAAAATAGTCAACATTCCAAGAATATCTCATCCAATACACTTATCGTACGGTGTATGATTGCAGAATAGGCTCCATTGTGTTTATTATATAAAAACTGCTGCTTTGATACTGCAAAAATGAATGGGTAGAAATAATCATAACAAACCCCTAGCCTTGATTGGCTGATAAGATCAAGAGATTCGCACACATGCAATTCATGAAACTAAAATTAATTTTATCTGGAACTTCAAAACCAAGAAAACTCCAGGCTGGATAACTGACAGGGAGGCCATCACATATCATATATAGAAACTTCAAACCAGACCTGAAATCTGCAAAGATAAGGAAAGCAATCTAGCTGGTCTTGAAGAAGCTCAACATTGTCTAATGGATCTTCATCGTCAGTGAATCCAGCCTGCAGAAAAAAGAGCAGCAAACAGGAACTCAACATTTTATGTAGAATTTTAAGAAGAATCAGAATATCAATCCTAGAAACAAGCAGACCTGCACAGAGTTAAATCTTGATGTTATAAAGCCCTCAGTAATTTTGGGCACAAACTCATCAAGCAAACTAGGTGCCTCGCCCTTCAAGTATGGTACAGATGTCACCAATCTGGACCACAACCCTAGAAGATAATATACACTGCTGCTGGCCCACTGGTAAGACATAAACTTAATCAGCAGATAAGTTGCAAAATGTGTAGTATGGATTCTAAGCATAATGTTTCAGGCACATGAGCAAGGAATAATTATGGTTGCAAGGAACAGGCATCCCGTTGTTAAACATAGATGCAGTTATATATAATGAAGGCCAGGTATGACTAGTTTTTTAAACACTTCAGGCAATAAACACTGACCCACCTGCCAAGACTGCAAAGACTTTAAAGTGAATTCTGCCACCAACTGTATCCAATCACTGTAGCCTTCCACGTTCACAAGCTCTGACAACTGCAGTAAATTTTATGTGTTTCAAAAGGAGTCAGGTTTATGGAATGAACATAATTAAAAAGCATCATGCAAAACTATGAACATATGCCAGCAAATCCATCCCATGCACATGCACAAGTATGCAGCTATACAACATCAAGTGGCAGTCTCTACAGACAAGTGAGTGTGTCCACGCGAACAAACCTATAAGTTGAAGACCAATAGCATGGGAAAATGCAGAACAAGAAAACAAAACATAGGACAAGAGACTGATTTAAAAAATGTGATAATACAATAAATTACCTGATAATTCACTCTGAAACGTCCAAGAAGACGACAATACTCATGATAATTATCATGATCAGCAAGACCTAATAACAACAATATCACGCCACAATCAGTGAAAGAGAAGCAAACTGGGGGGATGGACAACACGTGTAAAATTTGAGATAAGAAATTGGCTAGCTGATGGCTACAAAAACAGAATTAAGGTTTAGAGAAACCAGCACAACTAAATTACCACATTCGTGTACCATTTACACACCTGAATTGACATTTTGATTCCTGGGACTCAAAATCCCTTTAGAATTAAAAGTGAAAGCAGTAAAAGACAACAGAACTGTTTAACAAGTATTCACTAAGCACAATTAAAATCTAAAGACAAACAGATTGAAAACACTTAATACCAACATAGTTACAGAAATTCCTCTCAAGAAGTCCACATGCCATTTAAAGCATGCTTTAACTGGGAACTAATACAAATTCACATCATAATTCATATAGGTTTGTCTAAGTTTGCGCATGCAATGACCAAATAGTGGCTAAACCTTTAACTGATGCGATCCAAGCAACACCAAGAGATCCGTTAGAGGTTATGGTTGGTGCAGTGAAAAGACTTAGGGCTAAGAGGTTCAAAGAAACTTTCAATAGACTTCTTCAATGGGGGTGAACTTCAAGAAAATATTAAATAATAAAAAACAAGCCTTGATTAATTTAATTCATGTTCAAGAAGGATTTGCAGGTGGGCATGCCGACATTACAAAAAGATTGGAATAAGAAGATTCAAATTTGTCAGTTTTAACCTTTCGCTATTGTTTTGGTCATAATTAGAGCTACAAAAGGAATTTTAATGTGATTCTAGATGCATTGGAAAATAGACATCCATATCTTTCTAGTGATATATGGCACGCTTTCTAATTCATTATGACGGGAGAAACATGCATTTTAAGTTGAGCTTCGATTCTGCCAGCAAATTATGAAAACAACTTTAGACTTGTTTAAATTAGTTGGGCTATAACTTTAGTTCTCTAAGACAGGTTCTTGTTGAATCAAGTTGCAAACCATTCAAATTTGATTTTAGCGTATCTTGGAAGGTGTCCGCATCATTACCAATGGCCAATTTTCCACACTAAAACTTATTCTCAACAATGACGAGAGGGAAAAAAAAAATAGAAACCCACACAGAAATGCATGGATTTATATTTGAATTTTTTAAAGATAAAACAAAATTATATTGCAATATCCTCCAAATAAATACAAAATCTTAGTGGAGAATAAGAAACACTCCAAAGAGAAGACACCACAAAAAAAGAGGAGGTAACAGCAAAGAAACCAAAACCAACAAAATAATAAGAAATCCTCCAAAGAGAAGACACCAAAACAAAAAAAAAAAAAAAAGGAGGTAACAGCAAAGAAACCAAAACCAACAAAATGAATGTGCATTATATTTGAATAACCATTTGGTAAAATTACATGATTATACTAAAAGGAAAAGGAAGAAGGTAACATCACCTCGTCCTGTTTGTAGAATTTCCTTGGTTCCTGTCATCAAATGGGCCAAAAACTTGGAACGGGCAGCATCATTTGTGAACAAAGAGCGTCGTACTGATGCTAATCGAACCAAGCATTCCAGAGCCTAGAAACAAAACCAATAAGAACCCAGAGCAATGAGGAGTAAAGCAGCAAACAAACACCTAAATCCACATCTCAAAGAGTGACAGCATCTTTCAGTTTATTTACATCCAACATTTTTTTTTTATCATTTGAAGTGTAAAATACCATTAAAAAAAGCACTATAAGTACCACTACTATATAGAATGAGATGAACTGCATGCAAAAACTCCAATATGCACCATGTACAAAGTTACAAAAGTACTAAACGATCAGCATGGTTAAGATGTCCTCCTAATTAGCAAAATTTGTAATGTTTGCCAACAATTTATAGGCTTAAGACCAAACATTAAGCAAAGATTCTTCCCTCAGAACTCATTTGCTTCCCTAAGCAAAAAAAATAAAATTACTAAAGAAGGATGCATTATTAGCATGGGAAGAATGCACAAGATGAGATAAAAATAAGAGATCCTCCAAAGTAACAAAGAAGATCAAGAAACCAAACTCAATATAGAATAGACACCAATCCTGCTGAATACTAGCAAGAACAGCACCCTTGAAAGCCCCTAAAAGATGCAAGGAACATAACTAATCCTTAAATTCTAGCATGCTGATAACAGATGAAGCCGCGCCATAAAATCTTCCTCCAAGACACAAAGGAAGTCAACAAATCCGCCATCCTACTCAGAATTCACCTCAAAACCAAATAATATAATTTCTTCCACAAAAATAGCCAACATACAAACCCAAATATCATTTTTGTGTAGAACTAAAAAAATTGACAAGACCTCCATGCATTTAACTCCACCATGACCCGCAAGAAACCCATAGCTCTACACACCAAGACCCGAAAGATCCTAACATACAAACATTAACAAATTCAAGATCTTCCTCACAAAGATTGATTCAATGTACCAAGATTTTAAACTTTTAGCATAGACTACTAGCTAAAAAGAACGATGCTAATGCATAATGAAGCAGGTAAGGAAGAATATTACAGGAGCTTTACAGATCACGGTCAATACTCTAACAATGAATCATAAAAATTTATAGCACGTGGATCATAGGAAAAGAAGCAGCACACCAACTGACCTCTTTTGAACGAGGAGATGTTGTAATGGCATAATAATCAAAAAAGATCTGCAAAGTTGATGGATCCTCTAAAACAGGCCTCCAGGACGACGGTATCTACAGAATTACCATATATTTGCTTGTAACAATCCAATCCATAAACAGCATATATAGCACATTCTAGTGTTATGTAATTACAATTTAAAAAATCATACAGTAATAGAATAAGTAATCAAAACCTGAATGGTACCAAACTCCTCTGAACTTTCATCAATTGATGTCCCAACAAAATCAAAAGATAAACATTTTAGCGAAAGAGAAAGTGCCAACTCTTGCAATCGACTCGTAACTGTAACAGACATAATGCAAAATATCAGAATGACTAATAAAGAAATTAGCTACAACTGGCACACAGTTTATTGGTGGGTGGGCATAGGAAACATTAAACCATTACCGTCATTTTTCAGTTGACTCAATGATGTTAAAGAAATTTGGAATATTTGAAAAAGCGACTGGTCCCTAAAGGAGCAAGCTACCCTTCGATGATTTGTTGAAGGCAAACCTGAATTTGGCTGAGAATTTGCACAATAAGAAATACACAAGCAAATATCAGTAATCAGACAACATCACAATGATGGTGGTGGTGGTGGTGGTGGTGGTGGTGAACAATACTAACAATGAAAACAACAGCTAAGTGATAGAAAAGAGAGGACGTACAAGGAAAAGGTTCATATTCAAACTGCAAAAGTAAGATATTTATGTCTTGCTCTAGTGGTGAAGCTGATCTATGAAAACCATCACATAGCATATTGTAGAAAGGAGTTTTACAAGGAATAAACGGGTGAGATTTTCTAAGGAAACTGTTAAGTAATAGAAATAAGAACTACAATAAAACTCTAAGGTTGGAGATGTCAGGTCTTTCATTCACTTCAGTATATATGAGGTTTATTGGTTATCTACATACAATGCAATATTAAATATAAGTACTTGAAATGACAACATTCACTTGTCCCCAAAACAATGATGTATAGAGTGTTTTAAAGTCGAAATGTAGTCGCGTTACTCCATTTTTTTTAACAAGTGGATGAAGCATGAAGCCCCACTTTGAAGCGTGATGCAAGATACTAAAACTTACCCTCATGTTTCTTCTTCTACCTTTTCTTTTCATTCTTTCTTTCTTTTCTTTCTTTCTTTCTTTTCTTTGTTTTTTTGAGAACCTTACCCTCATATTTTTATTAAAGATGTTGGAGGCTTAAAAGCTTATGGGGCCTCCTCATATCCAATGAATCGTTAAACCGTAGGAAATCATCCCGAGAACAAGAAGTAATTTTATTTTTTTAGCACAAGAAAACAGCTAGAATCATAGTATTGAGAAACTTTGAAAAAGCGCTAGAAACTAACCTGGTTCATTTCAGACACAAGTTGATTCAGTATCTTCAAACCAATTTCATAGTGCTCCTTAGATGCCTGTTTAAAGAAGAGAAGTAAATAATAATTACAGCAATGACAATGATAAATGTTTCCACACACACCTCATCAATAACAGTGTGCTTCGAGAAGCCATAATCAATAACTGCAGGTAACCAGAAAGAAAGTTGCGCGTAATATAGAACAAAAGAATCAATATAAAGTATAAGAAAAACAGTAATGGAACACTTTAAAATCTTCATAAACTGCATGTAGAGCTTAGTTTGCTAGATAGAAAAGTGGCACTTGGCAATTCAGGGGTCAATGCTAATTAAGAAGGAAAAGACAGTCCAATATGGGATAGGATGAGAAGAACATATTTAAAACAGCAAAGCCATGTGCATTATTAACCATAAGTACGACTTAAGCTTGCAATTAGAAAAAAAAATCAATCAACTTCATCTGATATTTATTCTTCATTTTTGCCATAATTCTGAAGATGGCCATTTGGACTAGCGCAATGAAATTTTTAAAAAAAATTCAGGGCAGGAACTACACTTTAACATGAGCAGGCCATAGGAACCTCCAAAATTTTAAAAACTTTACAGTTTTGTCCTTACAAATTAAAAACTTTTTAATTATATAAAAGTTGAGGTTGATCTCATAAAAAATACAAAATTTGATTTAGTCTTAAATCACATTCCAATTTAGGAGCAAAGACATTAACAGTAACAAGACCTCATCAAGATAAAGCTACGAATTGCTTTACCATCTAATACTCCCATAACAAGTACACACCAAAATTCAAAAAGGAAAAAAATAAAATACAACAACAAAAAACTTGTATAGGTATCATCCACCCCCCGAGCATTCCCCAAGAATATAAAAATAGCCATATTGGCTCAAGAAATATGTATCGCATACTGAAAACATGGAAACAAAATAATTGTTTTATCTTAAATTGCTTTCCCATTTTAGGAGCGAAGTTATCCTTAGCAGCGGCAACTTGGTGACGTAAAGCTACAAAATGGTTTTGCTAAAAATTTGCCAATTTAGGAGCAAAGAAATTATCGTTGCAACGCGACAGCAAGGGTAAAGCTACAAGTTGGTTTTGCTTATACATGCCAACTTAGTAGCAAGGAAATCATCGGGGCAACACATCGACAAGGGTAAAGCTACGAGCTGGTTTGGAATAATTCTTGACAACTCAGTAGCAAAGAAATTATCATAGCAACACATCGACAAGGGTAAAGCTACGAGCTGGTTTGGAATAATTCTTGACAACTCAGTAGCAAAGAAATTATTACATTCCGATTTAGGAGCAAAGAAATTATCATAGCAACACCTCGGAAAGGCCAAAGCTACGAGCTGGTTTTTCTTATTACATTCCAATTTAGGAGCAAAGAAATTATCAGAGCAACACCTCGGAAAGGCCAAAGCTACGAGCTGGTTTTGCTTCTTTAATACTACCAAAAGGAGTAACTATGCATCAAAATTCAAAAAGCAACCAAAATTAAATATACCTATGAAGAATTCACATCAGTACCATCGACGCCTCTAGCACTTCACAAAAATATAATAATAATAACCATATATGAAACCTTTAAGATCCATGAAACACGTGGGCACGAAATAACACGCAGAAATGCACAACACAAGAAACATCCAACCTGACTCAAGAAATCAGTAGCCTCCTTGACCACTTCTCTAAATCTATCATCATCAAACCATCCAAACTTCGTAACACGACAGAGAAGTTGAATCAAAGACGCATTAACAAACTGTGGTAACGGTCCTCTCGTAGCCAAATAGTTAATCAAGTAATTCCCTGCCACAAAACAAACACACAAAAAAATCAGTACACCACGAAATCAATTAAAAAAAATGGCATACACACACAAAACTGAAACAATAATAAATTAAAATATTACTGATATCAAGACGGAGCTGCAAAGAGAGGCTATGATCAGTGACTTGTTTCAACAAACTAGAACTGGCGAGCATCAACGAGTAAGGCGTAGACGCATTGTCAAGAATGTACTGGCATTGCGAAATGTAATCGGTATTCACTGAAAAGCATTTCAATGCATTCTCCGCGTGTGCTCTCTCTGCAGAGTCTTGCGAATTGTATAGCCTCTCGCACAATGCTTCTAGTTGCGCCAAACTCTCCATCGATAAAACCAAACCCTAAACATCATCATCAAAACATAAACGCGTTAACTAGTCCAAAATTAACCAAAAAATCCGAAGAATAAATCAATAATAGCTGAAATAGATCAATACAGGAATCAAGAAAAATAAATTGCTTGATTACACGGAAAAAAGTGAAAGTTAGGGTTCGAATAATCAGTGAAGTAAGCGATTTGAAGAGGAAAAAAATAGCTTACAGGATATTTATTGAGGAGAGAAAAAATGCACAGAGAGAGGATTTTGTGATTACCTGATGGATCTGAGATCTAGAAAAAATGGTGTTTTCAGTGTTTTTTAGGATCAAGATTGTGGTTTCCTTTTGTGATGAAGAGAGAATCCGATTTTTTTTATTTTTTTTTATTTTTTTTGCTTATGGGGTGCCTACTACAATGGTGAGCATTGTGTTTGGCTTTGTATTTTCTTCTGTTTTTTTTTTACTTTCCTTTTTGGGTTTGTGTGTGCGTTGGCATGCTTGCGTTGTTTCTGAGCCGTTCGATTTGGCTGGTTGGGAGGGGGCGTGTTGGAGTGAACGTAGTGTTTACGCGCTTTTTTTTCCCGGAGAATCTTCAGTGATATTCAATTTAATAGCTTTTTTTTATGCATGAGAATTTATAATAAATTAAAGAGAAATATTTTACAAGAAATTAAATTGAATTAAAATTTTAGGGAAGTCAAGCAAAATGCAGCTTCAAGTAATGTGTTTTTTTTTTATTTATCTCCGTTATCATCTTCTTGTATTTGTTAGCCAATATTGAGTAAACTATTAATGATTTAATATTAATAGTGATGGTTTTTAGTAAAATATTAATGGTGTGATGTTTGTGATTGATTTTCAAAACAAATTTATAAAGTAATTATGTATTTATGATTTACTCCTATATTATATTTCCTTAATTAACTAATACCAAGTAAAATATTATAATTTGACATCATCACTATTGAAGTCATTATTGATATTAATTAATATTTATCAATGACATTGTAGTATTGTTTATTACTAAAGCAATATAAAATTTAGAGTGTTTTTCAAAATATTTTTAGTTTGAAAAAGTATTAAAATAATATTTATTATTTTTTAAATTTATTTTTAATATTAATATATCAAAATAATTTAAAAATATTTAAAAAATCAAAATAAAAAAAATCAAAAAACTTTAAAAAAAAAAAACACATTGAAAGTACTTTTAAATGTTCTTAATGTCTGTTTATTTATGTTGTATCTTGAAAACCGCGTATGCTTGTTTAATGCTGTATCTTGTAACTTCCTTCCACTCATTTGCTATTTTCATTTTACATTTTTTTTTTTTTACCGTATAACCTATTTAAGTTTTATTTGTTTTTGCAATTTAAAAATATTTTAAAAAAGTTTCAAATTTTTTAATTTTTAATTTATTTTAAATTAATAAATTTTTAGTATTTTTAAATTATTTTAATACGCTAATATCAAAAATAATTTTTTAAAAGTAAAAAAGCATCATTTTAATACATTTTCAAGTAAAAAAATTTTTTAAAACAATTACAACCATATTTCCTGACAGACAATTAATATATTTGTTTAATCAATTTATTAAAATCATATAAATTAAACATAAAAATTCTTAAACCCAATTTTCAAGCAAGTAAATATATATGATCAAACTATATTTTTTTGGAACATGAAAAGAAAAAAAATAATAATCGGTGCACGGAGCACATCTACTCAACCTGCAGTGTAGGAGTGCATGCTTCGTGCTGGCAACTATACGTGCTGGTGACATATCCTCTACTAATTTACTTGTTAATCAATAAAAAATTTATGTCTTGAAAAATATAGAAAAATAAGAACACGAATTAAATAAATATTGTTTTGATAGAACATTAAAAGGGTGTTGTGTTTATAGGTGCGGTAATAATTGTTTTTTAACATACTTTTTAGTAGGAAATACATAAAAATAATATTTTTTTATTTTTAAAAATTTATTTTTGATTCTAAATATTAAAACAATCTAAAAATATAAAAAAATAATTTAAAATTTTACAAAGCAACTGTTTCGGCCGCACGGCAAAACACCCCTGGATCTATAATGGCTGCTTCAACATTCAACAATCAAGAAAAGAACAGTGTTTTCTTTCAAGGGTTGGTACATACAAGCATTTGCGAGCTGAACTCTTGCATAACAGAATGCTTTGATGACCACCCATTTCACCATCTTTTATTCTTTTTTTTTTATTTGATTTTCTATGAAATGTGAAGAACTGAAGAAAGAACCGTAAAAAAAAAAAAAAAAAACCTCTGCTGATATTCTAATAAATTAATTAACACCTGTAGCAATAGAGCCAGGATTAATGATTAAATTAAAATACCTGACTTGCATGTGATATTAATGGTCAGATTAAAATGAATCTATGGAAAGGGATATCGGTCAAAATACCATCGAGGTTGAAATTTTAAAAAATAAAATAAAGTGTTCCAATTAAAATAGCCTATAATTTACGAGTTTCAGTACAGTATGTGGATGAAATTCAAACAAATTAAGTGTTTCCAAGCTTTTTTTTTTTAAATATATTTCTTCAAGGAAACATAATTCTGCATGCGCAGACAAGCTCGTTGATTAAAGTTATTTCTTTCATATGCTAGTTACAATCTTCACTGGGGTAGTCACCAGCTCACCGATGTCGACAAAACTTTTTTTTTTTTATTCGAGGAAACTCATTTCCTTAAAAAAATGTATTTTATGAGTTTAGGTGAGAAAATAAAATCTCGGTTGTCCCAGACTCTTACAAGAGATGCACGTCCTGACTCGAACTCAAAACCTACTATGTAGATCTCAAATCCTTTGCTATCACACTACACCCCTTGGGACCATGTTGACAAAACCTTTCCTCGTGATGTATTAAAAGTTATTAACACTCTTGTTTTTTTTATAAGTGTTTTATTTTTTGTTTCAAATTATTTTTTTTTGTGTTTTCAGATATTTTGATATATTAATATCAAAAACAATTTTTTTACAAAAAATATTATTTAGATATATTTTCAAATGAAAAATATTTAGAAAAACAACTATATCAAACTCTCAAACACCCCTTAAAACTACAAATAAATATGAACTAGCTTTGGACATAATTTTTTATTTCTTTGTTAATTATGGGTGTCTGAATCAGTTTACGCGCATCTTGACTAGTCCTCCGATACCCTAAAGTCAACAATCATATAAGCCTTCAATAGTTATGAAGTTTGTAGCACTCGAACTGATGATTTTTAGAAAACAAACCAAAAACCTAAATAATTAAACTATACCCCTTAAAGTTGACATGAACCCATATTTATCATTACTTTCATGTTTTTCTCATCAAGTTACCAGCACGTCAACATTAAGAAATGAAAGGTATCCATGCTCAACATTAAGAATATGGTCTGCGTTTTTCCTTCGCTCGGCATGCTAACTTCAAGGATCGGTTAATCACACAACCCAATCACTGTCCTTGCTGACATCACAAGCTTCCGTAGCCCATGTTCAGGACGGGTTTTGGTTGACTTTTACCATTAAAATCCAGTTGACTCGACGATCGCAAGCTAACTCGAACCCAATTTATGAATCCCATTGCCCTCGCTGCATGATCTAACAACGAATAGAAAAATAAAACAAGAAACTATAGAATAGAAGTTCCGAGAAATGCTAAGACTAAAATAACATGTAAAATAATTCCTCAAGCAATAACTCGGTAGAAATCCTCAAAATAGAGAAGTTAGTGTCTATGCTTCACCGTGAAGTCATAATATTTTTTTTCATAAAAAATAATGTTCAAAACACGTCAGAAATCCTCAAGATGGAGAAGTTTATATAATGCATGAAAATAAGCTCGGGCCTGGGCCAAGTGTTGGGCGGGTTAGGCCCGTGCACCCAAATGGATTTTGTCTAGCCTCTGGCCATAAGCCCATGAACAATACCCGTAAACAAAAAAGGTTTTGATCTCTTTCAACCTCAACTCATAATTGCAAGTGCAGGGCCTGCCAAGCGATGTTAAATCAGGTGACCATTTGTTTGCCCCAAAATAGATCACCGTCGTCTCTTGAATTTTTTATTTTTTTTTATGATGTGTGGTTGTTGATAAATTCATTTTTTTTAAGATTAATTATAAATATTACTAGGGTTTTTTTTTATGTTAGATGGCATAAAACTGAATGAATAACATGAGGAATAAGTGTTTGTTTGGAATTATAGTAGTTTTTACTTTTCAAAATATTTTTTAAATTACTTTTTATTTTTTAAAAAATAAAATTATGTTTTTTTATATATTTTTTGATGATTTTAATATCCTGATATTAAAAATATTAAAAATAAAAAATTATTGTACCGATAGATTTTCAATTAAAAAACACATTCATCACATTACAAAACACACATGAATTATAATAATAATAGTTAAAAGACAAATAATTATCGTATAAATAAAGACAAATACATACCACATACAAATAAAAATAAATAACTTACCTTGCCTTCCTATGCACTTGCATTGCCGCTATTACCATGCTAGATCATAAAGATATGTTTGAGATTATGATAGTAATTGCAGTTTAAAGTATTTTTTGTTTATAAATACATTAAAATGATATTTTTTTTTATTTTAAAAAAATTATTTTTAAGATCAGCATATTAAAATAATCTAAAAACATAAAAAAATAATAAAAAAATTTGAAATTTAAAATTTGAGGGAACGTGTTCTAAATGATCTAAAAAACATTTATATAAGAAGTTTAATCCAATCTAACTATCCAAGCTGGTTAAATTGTTGGAGATTTGAAGCAAAGCTGGTTAAATTGTTGGAGATTTGAAGCAATGTTGATGGCTTGGAGATTGTTTGGAATTGTAGCTTTTTGTTTTTTAACCATGAAAAAAGATTGATTCATTATAATTGCGTTTCAAATATTGATTTTGCATAAGATAAAATAATTTATTTTTTTATTAATAAAAACCTGCTTTTAATTAATGAAAAACATGTTATTTATTTATTTATTTTACATGTAAAAAATTCACCTCACAACAATTTTAACTAAATATATTTTTTTAATTTATTTTTTAAAACCTCAATCAAAAGTGTTTTATTTTAATTTATTTTTTTAAATCATAGCCACAAAAAACTACTACAACAATAAACATACTTGTCCAGCAGCCAATCTCTCAATATCTTTAGACAGTGTAGCCTATTTGGAAACACGGTCAAACTCGTGTTTTTAAAAAAATTAATTTTTTTTTATATATATTGGATCGTTTTGATACGCTGATTTTAAAAATAATTTTTTAAAAATAAAAAAAATAATATTTTAATATATTTCAGCATAAAAAACACTTTGAAATCATACTCCCTTCTACCGGCACAGAGAATGCTTAACTCAAATGCTTGGAGAATGTGAAGATGGCAGCTAATGGAAGGAAGCCTAAAGGAAAAGGGAAAGAGTATGACTCCATGAGCATACGCTTACGTGATAAAGCAAGAAGTTCCTTCCAATCCAGTGAATGAAAGGAGGACTATACATGCACGCAGCACTGTGACAAACCGACAAAGCTCCTTGAAAACATCGGATTAAGAGGAGTGTATGCATTCCTGGCATTTGCTTACACAAGTTGCTTCCAAGTTGGGCGAGACAGGGACAAACACAACGCGTCTGGGAAATAAAAGATAACGACGAAACGTATGGACTTTCATCACGAGAAGCTTGCAATGATAGGGATCCAGTATCGATCAAGGCTAAGCATGTTGTCTTTCATAACAAAAAAAAAAAAAAAACTCTGCTTTTTTGTTTTTTTAATTAATGTGCGTGTCTGGGTTAACTTGCGGGCACCTCGACTAATCCCACAGGCCATGAAATTAACGACCATGTAAGCCTCCAGTGGTCATCATATGAGCAACCACAAGGCTCGAACCTGAAACCACAGAGATAGCAAACACTTTAATCCCAAATTTTTATCACTGAATCACCTCTTAGATAATTTTTTTTTCCAAATTCCTAGTCATATGTGCTTGCTAGCTAGCTAGCTAGATAGTGTTGTCTAATGTTGATGATCAATAACATAGCTGCTAGAGTTACTGCGCCTGTGTATATATATAATCTTGTTTATTTTTGGATTTTAAAAATGTTTTTGAAAAGAATTAAATTTTTTTATTTTTTTGTTTTAAATTAATTTTTTTAATATTTTCAGATTATTTTAATGTGCTAATATAAAAATAATTTTTAAAAAATAATAAAAATATTATTTTGATGCATTCTCTCATTAGTGAAAAGAAAATAAAAATAAACATCAAGAATATTCTATATTTTCTCGGATATATATGTAATCAGTCTTTCCATCTCTATCTTCTTTTGAGAGTTTATTAAAAAAAAATTAAATAGCTAAATCATCTACTGTGCACACGTACTCACATTTCATTGTGGATTCGCAATGAAACGTCGCATGAAATTTTCATTTTACACAACTCGATCCTCTTTCAATTCTTTCAAAGTCACCGGAAACTTTTCACGTCGAGAGAGATTTATTAACGTCGAGCACCAATTGTGAGGATACTATCATTATTCAGC
>Ga0325403_1000837_pt1 | contig 23814 bp, 14 predicted proteins | sample PopdelMetagenome_19_FD_205665 | JGI IMG/M metagenome (GOLD analysis project Ga0325403, IMG submission 205665) | Populus deltoides microbial communities from Bellville, Georgia, United States - Xylem-PdKOR-R4 | ecosystem: Host-associated > Plants > Phyllosphere > Stem > Wood/Secondary xylem... | reverse complement strand
AAGGCATGAAAGTAACGAGGTATCTGATGTTCACACATGACAATGAGGTGTCAGAATCAGGTCCTTTTGCATCAAATTCTCACCCATCAACTGTATCCATATATAGCTCTACTTAAGCCTTCCTAAGTGTGATACAAAATGTACCACTGTGGTTAGTGCAGAATTCGCATCCTTGGATATTATTCTAGGCCTTAAAGTTGTTTTGAAATTTGGAATCCTTGTACATTACACTTGGCTACACTGATTAGGGACTGGAAGAACCAACAACTCTTGGTGGGTGCTTGGTGTAAGAAAAACATCCTGTGAAAGCTATCCAATGGATGTGCAGGAAAGGATACTCAGTCAGGATGAATAGGGTGAGACTGAGAGCCAACTAAGATCCAAAACATAAGGTGGAAAACTCATATAAACCCTCGAGTAATAAATTCAATGGTGGCTGGCACTTGAGATGCAACTGTGCTTTACTCTCCTCCTATCGTAGCTCCTTGTTAGAGCCGAGTCTAGGTTTCTTTATACGAGGTTGAGTTCCTTTTTCTGCTTTGTGGACCCTTCCTATCACACTATCTAAGGCATAAAAGTGCAATCAGCTTTTATTAAAGATCGGCAACAAGACTGGTTTCTTGTTGTTGACCTCGAGCTTCAGAATATGTAACGATGCTGCTAGTCTTTTTTCTTTCTCTTATGGGGGGTAGGGTGCATGAAAGAACAGCATCAAACTAGAAATATAACATTTGACCAGAATACTCCTAAAACCAATTGAGAAATTAGCTCAGGTTGTATTCATCTTCAACGTATATAGAAAGCATAATGGGAAGTACAAAAGGATTTTAATTATGAAAGATAGGACCAAGTTTTATTCTCGTTTACCACTAATTGCTTAATCTCAGAAGTAGTCTGTCAGTTAACTTGCTAGCTCTCATGTCTCTAGCTCATTTTCTGTGGCCTGAATGTGATTTTCATTCTCTCGTTGTACTTCAGATAGAGATGTGAATTTCATGAGTAACTTTTGGGAGAGTTTGTGATATAAGATGGAGATTCAACTAAATTTTAGTAGTGTTGTATCATCCTCAAACAATTAAGCAAATAAAAGTGGTGAACCGGAGTTTAATCGGAGACATACCAAAACATTAGAATATAGCTTGATCATAGGCAAAGTTTGCTTATAACAGGTCTTAAAATCAGACAACCCAATTAAATCCACTCGAAATTATTTATAGATAGAACCCCTCTAAAAAGCTAAAGTCGATGTATGTTCCTCGTATTAGACAACTAAGTATTCAAGATGATGGTATGACAGATTATTTACATGGTATCCATAAACTGATCAATAAAACAATCATAGACAACAATGTCTGGTATAAGGCCTTGGCTGATATTCATCATAAGAGAATCGTGTTTGATGTTGGCGATCAGGTATGAGCAGTTCTTACCCATGATAGGTTTTCAATGGGTGAGTATAACACGTTTAAGGAAAGGAAAATTAGGTCCTATAAGGTGTTGCAAAAAATAAATAACAATGCTTATGAACTTCGCCTCCCTATTTATTTAAAGACTTTCAATGTCTTTAATGTTAAACACTTGATACCCTATCTAAAAGAAAAATAGAACTTGAGGGCAAGTTCTTTCTAACCCAAGGAGAATGATGTAGTCGGGCTTGTAGACACGAGCAATTCTAACCATTCGGGTGATGATCTGACATTATTAAATGAGAATCTAGCCCAAACAAACTATATAAATGGCTTAGCAGATATCTTTATAAACTAGTGGGACAGGTCTAGGTGGAAGAAAATATCTGGAATCGCTAGGACTGGTTAACTTCTTAAAATTACAATAATAGGGGATATGATCATTAGATTGGGTTCAAATATTTATATGTGATTCTACAAGTAATTTTATTTAAAGCAACCACTATATTGCTGAATGGACTTTTGGATCTTTCAAAATCATATTTAAGCATCGATGTTCTTGATATGATAGTTTTTATAATTTTTTTATGTTTTTTCGGGATCTATGTTTTAATTCAGATATTTTAATTATTTCCTTTATACTTTTGGATTTCTAATTGTTTTCTAGTAGAGGTAAGGTTTTTTAATATATTTAAAGATTTTGTAAACTTCTTAAAAGATAACCATTATATTTTTTATTTTTCAGAAAATAAAATTATGAATTCAACTTTGTGTTCACAACTCTCTTTGTTCATTAAATATTCTATCTTTTTCTTGTGATTTTCATATCATTGTTATCCTATATAGCTTTAGCTTGCATCACAAACAGCAGCAAAAACAGCAATAGCAGGAGCAGCTTTACTTCAACAGGGAACATGAAGTTTCTAAAACTGCTTTCATCAACAAAGTATTCAATGGGTAATTAAAGTTCTATATCAAATTCACTCTTTCTTGAATTGAATTATGTCAAGTTTCATGTTCTTGAATTTGCTCATGTAGCTAATACTTGTTCTTTTTAAGTTTGTAATTTCTACATGTGAGAATGAAATTCATGATTTGTCCTTTTGTTATCTGAGCTCCTAATAACATCTATATGTGCAAGCTTGAACAAAAAATAACTTGAGATTTTCAATTTTTAAGCTTAGGGATATATAAGTTCCACATTAACCCTAATTTTATGTATTTTTTGTTTCATTGAGTAAATCAAACAATATTCTAAGAAAATAACAATAATTTAATAACAACTAAACCCATTAATTTATTTATTAAAGTCTCGATTCAAGAAAATAAACGAGAAAACAAGTGAGATGATATATTTTTTTGTTGTTTTGTTCTTGATGATAGCAATACATGAGAAAAATTCCATAACTTGATGATGCAAACAGGCACTTGGTTTCCATGAGAATCAACTAGGAACCCCAAACTTTGATTTTATAAAATTTTAGGTTTAATTGAGCTGAAATTTGTTCAATTTCTAGAAAGCTTTTGCTTAGAGATCAAAGGTAGACGAGACAGAAAAGGTGGGATAGGGTTGAATGTTTTGTTTGATGTGTTTGTGAATATAATATATATAAGGTTAGTTTGTCATTTCATGTGATGTGAAATTTTTTATTGAGCAATGATGTTTTCAGTAATTTATGGGGAAAAAAAAACAATGTAAGGTGTAAAATAGGTAATTTTCCCAAATAAAAATCTTGCACCAGCAAACTTGTAAAATCTTGCAGAATAATCTCGGCTACAAGATCTTCCAAGCACAGAAGAGCAGAATTAACATCCATCATCCTTTGTCAGAATTGTTTTCTTCAAGTATTGGTCGTCAGCTGTCAGTTCTTCATGCGATAACTTGTGCCCGCATATCCATGGCATCAACACAAGTGAAGTAGGAGGAGGTATAGTGGTTACTGTAAGCAAACAAGAAGGGAGGTAGTATCAGAAAACGTGTAATATCAAGTAGCTGCAAGAGGTTGTTCTGTATCCTGTGGTCGACATGTTTCAGGTGAACTGCAAGTAAGCTTTTAAGGCTCTTCGTGCGTCTCTCTCTTTGTTACTTTTTGGAATCTTTTTGCACGCCAAAGAAAAGAGTGCTTACTCAACTGGCCAGGCAAATCCTACACCTCGTATCTAACTGGCTCTCCGATGACAGTTAAGGTTTTTGTTTGCAGTTTAACATGGTGCAAAAGGGATGACTGTTTTACGATTTTCATCTTGCATATTATGGAATGACCTTCAAAGGTAATTATTCTCCTGGTAGAAAAAGCCCTGAGCTGCTGTCAGCTAGCTTGAAGCTTCTTCTCTCTTACCACATTCACTCTCTTTAGGTTGGTTCTGAAACTGACTTGGCTAGTGGGCTAGGAACTCATGATACAGCGGTCCGGTCAGGGTAGAAAAAACTAACCGAACCAGAAGTTGGTATTCTTTGAAAATATAACCTGGATCGAACCAGAACCTATTAAATGAACTTTAGTTGGCGGAGAAAAGGTGAAGAAAGTTGTCTTCAAGAAACTTCGATGGCTACATTAAAGAAAACCAACAGATCAATTTGCAAAGGTTTTATTCAAGTTATAATTTACAGGATAAAGGGTATTGTGTTCTTTGAAACTCTCTTCAAGAAAGGCTGGTTGCTCTTTAAAAAGCCTTAGTCTCTTCCTTGTCAAACCGTTCTCTTCATCATCACTTGCTCTTTAAAAAGCCTTAGCCCCTTCCTTGTCAAACCGTTCTCTTCATCATCACTTCCACTTGAAGCCTCTATAACCTCCTTTTTGTGAGCGAAAGAAGACTACTCCCTGGCTGTCTGCTGCTTCCTACCTTAGCCTGAGCAAAACCGATCAAGCCCTGATATATCCCAAGATTTTGTTTTTGGTTTTTTTCAAGATGGTATCCCAAGAAAGATACGCTTTGTTGAATAGGCTTTTATATATTCGATGATGATCTTGAAAGCCAGAAAAGCTAGGATTTGTTTACTTCATCCATGCTCTGTCACCATTTATTATACTTGAACTAAAACATTGAATATTTGTGTGCAAAAGACAATCCAGTTCCGTAAATTACAGATTGTAAAACTAAATACAACTGTAACAACAATGCACTAAAATTAAGCCACTGCACAACTGACAAAACTATTGCCAAAAAAAGGAAATCATCTCTCTGTAACCGTTCGAACAAACTGCTGCTACTTCGTTCCGCTTCAGTATTTTGAACATCCACCATCACTGGTGTATAGGAAGTTGCTGAGCTGCACAATCATCCGCTGCATTCCCAATGTAATATTTCTTTTGTTCTATATTATTATCTCAATTTGAAAACTTTGAGATCAGCTTGTCAACATGAATTATGATATCATCAATGCGAGGACGAACTGCTGCCTGAGGTTGAAGCATCCATGTCACAAACTGATGAAGAGCTTCTGGGTATGGAGGTTTGGGTCCAGCTGGCCACTTTATCTGTGCATTTACAATGGCCAATTGAAGGCTTCCTCCAGACTCTCCAAGTGCGTATTCAAATGGAGATACTCCGTACCTGTGGAATCAGCCATAAGAAAAGTCAGAAACATGTAGCTGCTGGTTGAGACATAAATGAGATCTTGTTTCACCTTAGAGGGCAAGGCAACAGATTTTGAAATTACAAACAACAGTTAAAAGGAAATGTGAATGTACAAGAATATGAAGTTTCAGAAAACATGATGCACCCAGGAACATGCTTGCAGCAAACACATCGATACAACAGACATGCACACACAAACAAAGCATGCATGTGCTCACACTCACACACATGATAACGCATCTATGAGTTATATATGCAACCATATAAACTAATTTCAATACCATTGTAAATAAGAATTAAGAGAAAAAAAAAAGTTAATAAATACTAAACCTAAAATTATACAAAACAGCAGATGGACTCCGTGTTCCTCAATAGGGGGTAAGCACAGGCATATATAAAATCAAACAGTTTTCACTGCAGAAAGTAAGAAGTACACAACACAAGACTAGTTACAAATGATTTCTGATAATAGAATAAAAATTATGACTTGAGCAAACGATTCTTACATTATTGCATATAGTGTGCATCCTAGTGACCAAATATCAGTTCTCTCATCAATGTCTGCATGGCTGGGGCAATCCCACAACTCAGGAGCTCTGAAAGGTGCTGAACAATGCTCAGACGCCCATTCCTACATTATAGCCATCAAAATCTAGTCATGATACAGTGGTGGATGCTAATATCTTACAGAAATCCACATATGCTAAACAAACTAAAAAGTAAAGGTAAAGGCTCCCTTGTGTGGTGATAAATTCATAATCAAATAAACTTCAAGAACATTTTAACTTTTATTATGAAAAATAGATGAAGAAATTGAACAAGTACAAAACATTCAATCGAATGAAGCTTTAAAGATCACATAAGTATGCACCAAGAAAAAATTGTACAAGTACATAACAAAAACCCATAAAAATATATATTGGTACATGGATGCACTAAGAAGGTTGCTAATAATGATACTGATGAAGAATGAACATAGAAGAGTAAAAGATTACAATCTGCTAGTATGAAAAGAAAAGGAGAAAAAAAATAATTACCTGCAACTGTAGTGCCTCTGAGCGAGATCGAATTTGCCTTTTTGCAGGTCGGGCACTCCCAAAATCCATCAATATAGCAAGAGGTGATTTCCCTTGCCTATGTGTTAGGAGAACATTACCAGGTTTGACATCATTGTGTGCATATGAAAGGTCATGATTGTGCATATGTTTCAGCCCTGCACAAAGCTGCAGCGGCATTTTTCATAAGTGGGCATAGGACACAATACATTTGATGCATATCAAAGTATGATATTAACGCACATGTAAAGATACTACTGCATAACAATCCTGCTTCGAGATCAGAATGTATTGAATTAACAAGAAAATTATATATCATTTCTATTCACCTGTCGAAATATTTGAAGAACATCTGTGGTAGAAAAGAATTCCTTTTTAGCTTTCATAGCAGTGGAGTTGTCCAGTAAGGTTCCATCCAAGTGAACTGGAAATAACAAATAGGCTTCATGGTTCCAAGATCCTTCTTGAGTAGCCTATCCAGTAAAACATAACAGGACAAAAGAATGTTTAAGTAAAAGGTATGAAAGAAGAGACTTGAAAATAAGTTATTTTCAAGTCTCCTTGTCACTAATTTTGAAGCACAGAATAAAAATCAACCCTAATCTCATCGAATGACACGAAAGGATCTTGGCCTCATGTTTGGAAAATGGTTAATGGCTGGAATTTCCCATTTGTTAAAGCAATATAGAAAGTCCAACCCGCATGACATTTTTACAAAAATTATTTTCAATTCAACATACAAGTTCCTATTCTTCTGTTATACAACGTGCTATTACTTCTACACATAGGTTACTAGCTATGAACATGAAGGGGATTCTGCAGTGATAGTTTCACAAATAGAGGGTTCTACGCCTCTGATTGGATAGGAAAACATTGTTGGATTAGAAATCCATGTAGGAGATGCACACACAGATACAGACACATAGGCATTAAGAAACTTCAACAAAACCCAATGAATGCTCTTCTCTCAAAAACTTCCCAACCATGATGCAGATAGACAGAATATGTCCATCCAAGAGACTCAGATGAATTAATGACAAACACAACATCAATTTTATAAGAAATCTATCTACAATAATTTGAAAAGGAAGAACTTGCAGTTATTACCTTGACTGCAATAATAGCATGATCAAGAAGGGGAAGCAGATTGGGGTGATTGAATAGTGAAGAAACATGAATCTCTTCCCGTACCAACTCCAACTGCTCATTATTCTGAATAAGAACTTTCTTCATAGCATAAGTTCCATCACCTACACAGTATTTAAAGTCAGACCGATGGTGTAACTGAATTCATTTCTTTTTCCCAAATGCTAAAAAAAGTTGTATGCGCGCGCAGACATATTCATCATACACATATTCATCATTTTACAGTGAAAGGAGGAAAAAAGCTGAGATGGTACATTTTGAAAGTGTGATAGAGGTTGCTTTTCAAAGTGTTTTTTACTCTCAAATGCATCAAAATAATGTTTTTTTTTTATTTTTTAAAATTCATTTTTGACATTAGCACATTAAAACGATCCCAAAACACTCAAAAAATTAAAAGCATGATTGAGCTGCAATGCCAAACAAGGTCTAATTTAAGAGATCTGATTGAGTTTCAAGATTCAATGTTTCTGCCCCAGATACAAGTGAACTGAAAACTTTTCAAGGTGCTTATCTCATACAAATTCAAAAACATCATAATTTTAGGATCAGCTAAATAACCTGACCAATGAAACACCGTAAGATTAAATTCAACAACAAAACATTCTAGCTTCCCTCATAAAATCAAGACCATATAATGCATATCCAAATGGCATAATTTACAACAGAAATGTTGTAGATCAGGGATCAATTACAAAACATTACAGCACTAATCACTCAAACACCAAATGATGATGTCCACATAAATGACATCCCATATGCTTTAAGATCCATATTTCAGCAACCACAAGAGAATACGTAAGGAAATATTTAAGAGAAAGGAAATAGATGTCAGTAATAAAAATCGAATCTTTTTTAATTAAGATTTGAGAATGAGAAGGTACCAGAGAGATGGGATTTGTCCTTGACTTTTTTAGAGAGGCCACCAGCAACAGCACCACCACCAGAAGCAGGAGCGGAGGCGTTGACCACCTCCTTGACCAAAAACACATAGGCAAATCCACCTTCACCAAGCTGCCTCACGATCCTGAATCTGTTCTCGTTGATCCACACATCTCCCCCTCCGTTAACGGCGTCGTATAATGCATTCAGCCCCGAAAAAGAGCACCCCATCTATCTCTGAACTCTCTCTCTTTCTCTCTTCTGTCTTTCTGTGTGTGTGGAAGAGCGAAGGGGAGCGGATCTTGGACTCTCTCTCTCTCTCTCTGGTTTCTTGTTCCCTGTTTGGAGAACGAAATTAATTAATTTTTACTTGCTTAAATGTCTATTTTTTATTTGATTTGATTTCCAAAAATATGAATTTGTCCTCAAACATTTTTAAAAAAAATTTCAACCAAGGTTTTTTTATCAATATTTTTGTCAAATATTTTCTTCGAATTGACGTTATTTTATAATAATATTTGTAAGAAGCAGGCAAAGAAAATTTTTCTCCCAGGTAAAATAAGAACTTTTTATTAAAAAAATATATAAAATTTTCTATTTTATAAAAAAAATCTTAATTATAAACCATAATATTTATATATATTTAATCAAAAAATAACTAGTATTAAAATATTTGATCTAGCAATACAGATCAACCACTTAATTATATCTGGAATTTTATTCTATATAGTTAAATTAAAAAATTCAATCAAATGATTATATCCAATAAAAAAATTCATTAATAAAAAAATTAAATAAATATATAAAGACCAATTATCATAATTATGAAATGACAAGATTTAAAAAAAAACAAGTGAAAAAAAAAATAGAGGTCAATCTAGTTACTTTAGTAAACTTATTACCATGGGCACAAAATTAGCGTGGACTCATGGAGAGGAAAGTGAAAAAAAAAAAATGAAGATCACTCACTAAAAAATTATATCTTAAATGATGAAATTAAAAATAATTAAAAATAATTTTAAAAAGACCAAAATTAACTAGTGTATATTTTCAAAACCATGACCGTGGTAATGAGACCGAGATCAACCACATAGAAGGTAAACCCAAAAACAATGAAGCAAAATTATCAATAAAAAAATGGTTAGCAAAGAAACTAAAAAAATAAAAATAAATAAAAACAATGAAAAAAAATCTAGTCAACTTGGAATTGGGATAACACCACATAAAGGAAAGTTAAAGAAAAAAAAGCATGAATAACAATTAAAAAAATTAATGTTGAATAACAAAATTAAAGATAAATCAATTTTATTATAAAAAACCAAGAAAAAAACTAAATACAACTCAGTTAACTTTTGAAATTTGTGATCTTTACCATAAAGCTATGACTAACCTTATAAAAATAGAAAATAACTAAAAACAGTTATCAACTAAAAAATGATAAGGGATTGAATTGTAAAGAAAAAAAAGCAAGTGAAAAGGCATTCAAAACAAAAACAAAACAAACAACAATAAAAAAAAATAGAAACCAAATTCAACATAAAAGTAAATTAAAATCGAATACTTAGGCATTAAATTGAAAACAAATTATAATTAATAAAAGGGTAAAATAAAATTAAAAGAATAAGGATCAAATTTGATATGAAAATCAAATTAAACTTAATGTTAGGGATGAAATTGTAAGAAAACATTAATTTTAAAAATTATCTCAAACCAAACAAATAGCAATGAAAAGAATAGAGACCAAGTTTGAAAGATGAAAAGGTTGAAAGGGGTGAAATTGAAAAGGATTTTTAATTTTATAAATTATTTCAAATAAAATAAATAATAACTAAAACAACAGGGACCAAATCTGAAGGGATTAACAATTAAAGGGCCTCTTTAAAATCTTGAATGTACATGCATGTAAATTGAGTAGGAGAGAGAGAAAAAGGGGGGAAAGGTCGTTGATGCTAAACTAAATGACCTTTGGCCACATGCACCTCCTCCTCGTAGATGCACGTCAAGACGATTCAAATGTCATTGTGGAAGGTGATGTTTGATCACCAGGTATCCCCGCACACACCGTCCAAATAATGTTGGGCTTCCCACGCACTAACAAGCCATCAACAACTCTTTTTAATAATATTTGTATATATTAAATTACATAGTCGCCCTAAATCAACTTGACAATTACAAAAAAGTCTAAGCACAAATTCAAAAATGCCCTTGAACATAAATTATAGAAAATCCAAACCTAGAGGCATGTAAGCCATTTTACTATTCATTAAAAATAGCAAAGACAAAAACACCCTTAAACATAGGCTTTAAATAATTTTGAATATATGGGTATAAGGATCATTTTACTTTGTATCATAAAATGAAAAGATGTATTTACCCCATTTAAATTTTAGAATGACAAATAGACCATTGTGAAATTACTAAATTACCCCAATATCACCCTTTCTTGGTTATGTTTTCAATGGAAAAATAGGATTTTCACCCTAAAATTCTAAAAAGCCACCAATTTCATCTATTTTTTTTTCACTTTAGTCCCTTGCCTTTTAATTTCACGCTCCCTAACAAATTAACCTAAATTGACCTATAATTTGGTCCAAAAAAAACTAAATGAAAAAAAAAACATTGTGAATAGTGTGTCCACAATGTTTTGTAAAGTGATCCACAATGCTTTTTGCATAGTTGATTCCGCGCACCTTTTAATGTTACTTATAATAGTAGATTGATTCATGTGCTATGTCACGGGCTTATCTGATTTTTTTATATAAAAAAGATGTTTAAGTGTTGTTACTTTTAAAGAAGTAAGAAAAATCTGCAATTCAGATCATAGACCTGTTTTGATCTAAGAAGTTGGCTTTATTTAATTGTATGATAAAAAAAATACAACAACAATAAATGAACTAGATTAAAAAATAAAGTGATGATGATGATCTGCACACCAAAATATGCTTGCTAAAAAAAATAAAATTATGAAGCTCATTTTTCAAGTAACTTAATGTTAAAGGACTAAATTAAAAAAAAAATCAAGAAATGACAAAATAAAAGACTTGATTCAACTCAACTTAGCATGTAAAACCTACAACCTGGGTCGTAAATCCGAGATAAGCCCATAAAAAGCAAATCAAAGAAAATTACAAAGTCAAGTTCCCAATAAACCCAATATAGAAGGATAAAATGAAAGGAAAAATCAATTAAAAAATCATCAACAAACCAACCACCAAACCTTACGACCTTGGACATCCAAACGAGATAGCCTAATAAAAGGCAAAATGAAAAAACAACATGAACCTTGATTCTAAAAAAAAAAAAAAAACTTAATGTTAAAGGACAAAACAGAAAAAATATTAATTTTTTAAAAAAATCACCCTGAAAAATAATTTAAATCGATCCAAGCTAACACACTAACCTTGCGACCCAGGTTACGAGATCATGATAGCCTTGTAAAAAGAAAACTGAAGAAAATCATTAAACTCAATCTCTAACAAATTTAATGTTGATGGATAGAATTGAAAAAGAATATCAGTGTTGAAAAATGACCTAAGAAAGAAAGATATTAACTCAGGTTAGCTTTTCAAACCTTCGACCTAGATTATGATATCCGGATTACCTCATTAAACAATCATGAAGTTCAATACTCAACCAATTCAATATTGAAAGATTAAGTTGATAGTAAAAATCAATTTTAAAAAGAACTCACAACAAAAAAATAAAAAAGGACTCAATCTATAAAAAACAATGAGAGGAGTACTTTGTTGATAGAGCAATGTGAAGTTCAAGGAGATTAAAGAGAAAATATGGATGAGAAGAAAAAAATTAAAAATGGCCCTCAGTGCAGAACCAATTGCCACACACGTAGCACCGCTGGAAAGGTCTTACCAAGATGAATTGAATGCCATTAAATATGGCGGCATTCTAACATCGAAAAAAGCCACACACACCGCTAGAGCGTAGAGGTTTTCTTTACTCACTGGTACGTGCAATGCACGACCAACCATTTTCCATTACCTATCAACTTTAGTCCCTCCAATTATTTTCAATCTCAAACTTGGTCCCTCAAGCCTTAGTTCTTTTAAATAAATAAAATTGAATTTTATTTTGCAAAACAAGCATCAACCAAGCATTGGAAGTTTTTCTTAATATCACAGAATCCTCATATTTAGGCAACTAATAAACTTTATTAAGTCCAATACTAAAAAAAAAAAATTCTTTTTAAAGGATCAAATAGAATAAAATAAAAATTGAGTGACCAAAATTTTTTTGGGGTTGATCTTTTCCTTGCCCGTGTGCATTTCAGTCCCTAATTCTTCCAAGAAAAAGGCTTAATATTTTTGTATTGTTCAGATTTGGTCCTCATAGCTTAAATTGTTTTATATCAATACAATTTCATTTAATTTAGTCAAACCAAGCATCAATCAAGCGTTGTTTTTCCCCTGACGTTGTGAGAACGTTACCCAAAGTCAACTAAATAAAAATATTAAGTCCAATACCAACCCAACCCGAATTGAAATGAATGAAATTAAAGAACAAAAAAAAAACTAAAGTGGCAAAAAAAAATTGATACTATTACAATCCATAATAATTTTGTATCTCAGTGAACAATAATTTTTCTTAGCGTTTATTTTTTCACAAAAAGCATAACAGATTTAAAATGTTAATAATATTCATTAATTTATTCATCAAATTTTATTCAAATATGCATATATAAGACTTATAATATTATCTGATAGAGAAAGAATGGGGGGAGGAATTCTTGAAATATTGAGAACCCAATTGATATAATTTATAGATTTATGATATAATTGATAAGAGATATAAATAGTTTTGGAACTAAATTGAGTGTTTCACTTTCTTTTTTTTTTCCCTCTTTTGCTAATTATATATTTTTTATATCTTCTTGTTTATCTCAGTTTAAGTTTTGGTCTTTCATGCATCTCTCAAAAACAGACAAATGGCTTTTGTTATTTGTTGCTTCCAATGAGCATATTTGAAGACTGGAGTGGGAATAAATAATGCTTAGTTGTTCATCAAAAATTGATACTAATATTAATGATGATAACCATAACAAATTAGATTTTATAGTATTAATTTACCAAAAAAACAAAAAAAAATTTATTATAATTATAATAACTCTATGGTTAAAAAATAGTTTTATTTTAATTCAATTATAATTATGTTTAATTGTGTTTCTTATGATATAAGAGTTAAATAGAATGTGAAACTCATAAACTCTTATATATAGAAATAGATTTTCGTAATAGTGATAAGAAACATTAATATTTGAAGTAAGGAAGATTGAAAATAAGATTTTTAGTGGTTAAGAATCTCATCTTAATGCTTGAAAACCAATTTCAAAATACCTTAATTAATATAATTTAAAAAATTTATGATTGAAAGAAAATTATTTTAATATTATAGTACTATCAATGGAGTCTCAAACTTATAAATTTTGTCAATTTTACTTCAATGTTAAACAATGTCACTCTTAAGAAATTTCATCCAATTTACCCATGCTTAGTATGCATTTATATCCTATGTGTGAAATTAAATCATGATATGGCCTAGAACACAAATATAATGTGAAATAATAACAAATTTCACTTTACTAGACTAGCTTGAATAAAAGGAAGGTTTACAAAATTTAGTATGATTATGTACTAAAATAATTTTTCAAGCATGTAAAGACAACATCTAAATTGAATAAATTCCTTCAACTATAACTAAGATTGAATGGAGCGAAGTATGACCATTTGAAACAAAATTTATAAAATTAAAAGATTTGTAAACATGCAATTAAGGGTTAAATTAATATTTTCTCAAAAAAATATATGTGAATTTATAGTATAAATTGCTTGCAAAAGATCTCTCCCAAAATATATTTAAACATCTCTTACCATTGAAATAAAAACAAAATATTTTGTGTGTGTGTGTGTATATAAGATTTTAGGAAGGAAGAACTTCACGTCATATACTCTCTTGAACATCATAAGTAAATAAATAAATAAAAAGACAATGTGTCAGTTGTAAATGCTAATTTATAAAAAATTAAAATCCATCACGAAAACACTTTGAACTATAAGTGTTTTCACTGTTAACTTAAGTAATTTAACAATTTCTCAATTTGAGAAAAATTTTTAATTCATTAAAAATCAATCACCATTACAAATAATAGCATCAATCATCTATAAATCATTATTCACATCAGTCATGACATAGTTATAGCATAATTTTATAAAAGTTATCATAAACCTGTCATTATTTATCTTTTCTAGACGTGGCCAACCACCTAAGGCCTCTTTAGCCCCATAAGTTTTTCATCAATTCATCATAATGTCCTTCATTCCATAACCTATAATGTTTCTAAAGACTCAATTTAGAAGAAATTTTCTTTTCCCTTAAATTCACATTAAGAGCCCTAAATCAATTTGCTAAAATCTGAATGAAAATCAAGCAAATTTTATTTAAATCAACATAAACAAGCTCTAAACATCCTACCGAATTGTAAATTGACTTTTGAATGCTCATCAGCTTAAGTTTTTTCAAATCTCTTTTTTAATCCTCTCCTTTCTTTTCTTCTTTCTCTCTTCAAATCTTTCTTAATGTTAGTGTTTTTGTGTTTAATCCTTCTCCAAAACCCACTCTATCATTCAATTTTACCCTTTCTTAAGCATTTAGCATAAGAAAATTGAAAAAAACTTCAAACTTTCCTCCCCTCTCTTTCATGGTTATCTTACCAGTCCCTTAGGGATTTAAGGGAGAGTGAAGATTTTTTAATTATAATTTTACCCCACAATTTTTCTAAATTTTCATTTTGGATTTTCTCTTAAACTTTCTTTATTATTTAATACCATTATTTGAACTAACTTAGTTCAAATCCCCCCTTACTTCTTCTTTAAAAAAAAACTTTCAAAACAATCATTTTTATCATTTATTATCATTATCATTATCATTATCATTATTATTATTATTAAATTCTTGGGGTTTACATCCTTCCCTTCTTATGAAATTTCATCCCTGAAATTTAAATTTCATACATATATTAGAAAATAAAGTCAGATACTTCATTTTTTTTTATCTCCGACTCCCTTTCCCATGTTTCTTCTTCTACCTAGGAGTTTTTCAATAACACTTTCAGCAAGAGAACCCTTTTATTTTACAACTCTTTTTTGCTCCAACCTAAAATCTTAACTAGTGTCGTTTCTAGAGTTAAATCCTCCTTGACTTCTATTGGAACTTGAGGCAATACTCGTGAAGGATCTATCTTTGTTTTTTAGAGCAGTGACACGTGAAACACATTATGTATCTTAGCCAAATGTGAAGGTAATTCCAATCAATAAGTGACCGGCCCAATTCTTTTCATGATCTGAAAGGGGCTCATGTATCCTGGAGCTAGCTTTCCTTTTATTCTGAAGCGAATAATGTCCTTCCAATGTGTCATTTTTAAAAATACTTTGTCCCCCCACTTGAAATTCCAAAGATCTTCTTCGGTTGTCTTCATAACTTTTCTGTCTATCTTGAGCTTCTTTCATCCTCTCTCTAATTATCCTCACTTTATCAGTAATCATTTATACCATTTCTGATCCCTACAACTTCCTTTCACTCACTTCATCCCAGCAGATAATGGTACAATATTTTCTCTCATATAGTGTTTTATATAGGGCCATACCAATAGTAGTTCAACATCTATTATTGTATGTGAATTCTACTAGTGGTAAAGATCTTCTCAATTTCCTCTAAATTCTAGTATATATGTCTTGAGAAGATCTTTAAGTGTCTGAATGGTCCTTTCACTAACCATTTATTTAAGGATGAAATATAGTACTTAAGTTTAATTTAGTTTCTAAAGCCCATTGTAGACTCGACCATAATCTCGATGTGAACCTTGGATCCCAATCCGATACAATTGACACTAGCACCCCTATGCAATCTAATCACTTCATTTACATATTACCTGGCTAATTTATCCACTAAATCTGTTACTTTTATTGGTAAAAACAAGGCAGAATTTATGAGTCTATCCATAATTACCCATATAGCATCATTATCCTTCCTACCTCTAGGCAATCCTGACATAAAATCCATATTGATATCTTCCCATTTTCATTCTAGAATTGACAACGACTGTAGTTTCCCCATAGGCTTTTGATGTTTCACTTTTACTTGACAAATTTCACAGTTTGCCATAAATTTCGCTATTTCTCTTTTCATGTTAGGCCACCAATAGTGTTTCTTTAAGTCTTTATACATTTTTGTACTTTCTAGGTGTGTCGCAAATCTGGATTCATCAGCTTCTCTTACCTAGCAAATAAACTCTCATACCCATTGCCACTAACCCCATTTAAAATTTGAAAAGGGTTTCAATTCATTGATTCACCTTTTCTTTAACCTTTTCTATTTCCTCATCCCATTGTTGAGCCTCTAAAACTTCATCATATAGTATTGATCGAATCTTAATCTAAGCTATTAAGGACCCATTCAATCTTATACTTAATTATAAGTTCATCCCTTTTAGTTATGCTAAAACCCTTCGCTCTTGGACCTCCACACCACATATCACTGTCTTTTCTTTTCAACTTAAAGCATCAATAACTATATTCGTCTTTCCTAGATGATAGTCAATCATACAATTATAGTCCTCTATCAGTTTCACCATCTTCTTTATCACAAATTTAGCTTTTTTTTAAATACTTCAAGCTTTTGTGATTTGTAAAAATCAATATCCGAGATCCATATAAGCAATGTCTCCATACTCGAAGAACAAACACTACCACTGCAAAGTGCAAATTCCAAATCATGCACGGGGTAATTTACTTCATAAGGCTTCAATTATCTTGATGCATAAGCAATTACTCTTTTATATTGCATCGCACACACCCTAAACCTTTTTTTGGAAGCATTAACCTTTTTTTGGAAGCATTAGAGTATACTACAAAACCTTCAGTCCTAGATGGTAGAGTCAACAGTATAGCTGAGGTGAACCTTTCTTTCAATTCTTAAAAACTCTCCTCACATTTGTTTGACTAGACCAATCTAACTTCTGTACAGGTTAATTGAGTTAAAGGAGATGCAATAGTTGAAAACCCCTCAATAAATCTTTGATAATATTCTACGACTATTTTATCAGTGGTGAGAATTCTCAAGTAAATTAGAATATACCCTGGACAAAATAAAAATAAATCAGCACGTGAAAAATATTGACGGACTGAGCTCAATTTGATAGAAATTACATATGAGATATTTAATTAGTGGCATTATTGTAAATAAAGGGAAAATGTTTTTTTCCCCTTTGAAAGCCAAGACAGACGCCATTTATAGGGGAAGGGGAAACTTGAAAATCTCTTCCTTTCTTCTTCTTCTTTCTTTCTTGAATTGAATGTCATAAAAACTTTAGTTTAAGGGTTTTCCACCTAAAGAAAAATCAAACCCGAATTAGTAAGCTTTATAGAGAGAAAGAGAATGAAAGTTTAGAGATGAGAGAGAGAGAGAGAGAGAGAGAGAGAGAGGTGCCTCTATTGAAGGAGAAAGAAGATTTTTAAAGAATTATCGATCAAAACTCATTTAAACTGAGTTAGTCATGAGAGGTAAGAAGTTTAATTACAAGAAATTTTATTATTTTGGGCAGGGAAATAAAAAAACCCAAATTTGAATTTGTTAGGGTTTATGATTGATTTTTTAAAATGATAATTTGAATGGCTCTTTGTTAATTTATGATGTGATAATGCTTATTAAGCAAATTGAAGGAATTTTGGTCAATTATGGGGTTTTACTATGAATGACAAAGTTGTTAGTTTTAAAAGGTAGAGGAATTTAAAAACTTAGCTTTGATTTAGGTTGTTTTGGGTTTCTTTGTGTTATTGTGATGATTTATGTGCTTAATTATGATTATAATAGTGGTGGAATTGTGTTTTTTTTTTTTTTTGTGTTTGACTATGGATGATGGTATTTGGATAAAAATTAGTACGGAAATTTTCTATGTTGGAATTAAAAAAAAAGGGTTGTTTTAGTTAATCCTTGGGTGATTTGATTTGGGAATGGTGTGATAAGTAACAAATTGAAAAAAATTAAAGCAAATGGATTCCTAAATTTCTAAGTGGCCAACCAAAATTGAAGGTATAGAGGATTTGGAAACTTGGTTTGATTATATAATTTTTGTGTTGGTTGATGATGTGTGAGTTAATTTATTGTAATTGAATGAAATTTAGGATTATTGCATGATTGGATACTTGTGGGCATGTTTTTAAAAAATATAGGAATGTGAAATCCTAGGTTTATTATAGTTGAGATCTTTATTGACTGAAAAATAGGTTAATTGGTGTTTGGAAATTGATGAAGAGAAACAATTGAAGAGATTTGGTAAACCAAATGGTTTTATTTAGAAGTGGTCAAAATGTTAGTTATGGGAATTTTAAAGAATAACAAATAATTGGCATTGGTTTTTGGTTAATTTATAATGTTGTGATGTTTTGCATGTTTGATTTTGAGTATAAATGAGGTAGGGTTGATTATTATGTGTGTTGTTATGAGAAATGAGAAATTGAATTACATAAGTATGAGAATTTTACATGTTGAATATAATTGGTTGTTTGGGCTAAATCTTTAAATTATTGGTGTTGAAATTTGTCTAACTATGAAGTAAATTGAAGACAATGTGGATTAAGTTATTATGCGTTCATCAATATAAAAGTAAGGAATCGTGTGTTTAAGCATTTGATTGAAATTGTAACATTATGAAATTTCTATGTTAAAACCCTAAATTGATAATGTGGATATTAATTATTAGTTTGTGATGTGTTGGGCATTAAATTGAAATTTAGAAGGGTAAAATTCCCAAGTGTTGATTTAATTTGATAGTATTAATATTGATTTATGGATTGTAAATATTAATTGATGTTTGTAATGTTTCTGGATATTAATTGAGATTTTGGATGTACACTTTAACTGGTGGAGTGAACATCAATTAATAGTTGCTATGTGTGTGGAAACTTAAGGAATCATGGAAGTATGAAAACTCCTAGGCTTGAAAGTATAATTAAAAGTAGGAACATTCATAAATAGGTTGTGTTATATTTGAACCCAAATTAGTAATATCAAGATGCTAAATTGTTTGTTTGAATGTAAATTTGTAATATGGAATTTTTAAATTGGGTGTTTGAATGTGAAATTATAATATTGAATTATGTGTTGAATGTGAAATAATGTTATGGTAAAATTCAAAAGTGAAAAAAATGGATTCATTGTGTCCATGTTTCTAATGCTCGAAATAGACTAAGATTATGCAAATGTATGTGGTGACTTATATATTTATATATTTAGGCTGCATTGGTTGTTAAACGAATAATTGATTGTGTATTTAGCTAAACAAAAGTTAATTGTTTGGGAGTTATAGAATAAACGTTTAGGGTGGAACTTGACTTCTCAAGAGCATATGCTGCAGAAACTTCAGGTAAGGGTCACTTTTACCTCTTTGATTAATTAAGTTGTTTATGTAAATGTTGAAATACAAATTGTATATTTATATGTATTATTGAAAACAAATGTTCATCATCAAAATTATGGTATTATGAAAGATATTATTACAAGATTAATGCCAGGTGGAAAATAAATATCATTAGAAATTATACCTTTAGGGTGGAAAAATGATGTTTTCAAGTAGAATAATGACATTAAATAAGAATACACCCACATGATAATAACAATGTAAACATATGAAATGACCACAATAACAAGATTCGATAATGTATGACTACAATGATAGAGATTATCTAGTTAATACTTGTATTAGCCTCAATGGTGAAAATTGATAATGTAAATAGTAAGTCGGTTGCAACGACAAAGACTAGTTAGTTTAATTCTCAAAATGGGCATAACAATAAAACTTGATGATGTTAAAAATAAATGTTGACTGCACCGATAGAAACTAACTAGTTTAATACTTGTTTTAGCTGCAATGGGAAAAATCAATAATGTAAATAGTAAGTCAGGTACAACGGCAAAGACTAATCAGTTTAATCCTCTAAATAGGTGCAATGGTGAAACTTAATAATGTTAAAAATAAGTTGACTGCAATGACATAGACTAATTAATTATATGTTAAAGTTGCTTATTTGGACAGAGACTTACTGATTATATGCTAAAGTCGGCTAATTAGATAGAGACTTGTCTATTTTATATTTTAGTCGGTTGTTTAAATAGAGACTAATTAATTATACGTTAAAGTTGATTGTTTGGATAAAGACTTATTGATTATACGTTAAAGTCAGTCATTTGGATAAAGACTTACAAATTATATGCTAAAGTCGATTGTTTGGATAGAGACTTGTCTATTTTATATTCTAGTCGGCTGTTTGGATGGAGACTAATTGCTTATATATTAAAGTTGGCTCTATAAATGAAGATTAAATGTGTTAAATTAAAGTTGGTCATCCTGACAAAGGTTAAGAAAGTTAAGTTAAATGGGTTATGTTAGCTAGGATCTTGTTGAAAATATAGAGTTGTCCTTAATAGATGAAACGAGATTAAGGATTAATTTGAGCAAAATGGGACTGTTATGGTCGTGTTTATGACTAAAGTTTGACATAACATATATGTGTAAAGTATGTCTAGATTTTTATATTCATTGTCTCTATTACTATATATTTCAGGTCCATCGTAGCTATACCGTTTCAGAGATTACATGGGTTGAATTGTTTAATCTTTCTTTTATATAGATAGAATTTTTTTAATTTCAATTTTCATGTTAAGTAGCTTGACGTTGTGTATTTATTAAGTGTTAGTATTTTGAAATTTAAGATTAAATAGTAGGATGTATTTCTAATTATTAAAGTTTTTATTGTTCAATATATATATAATCATTTAAATGGTAAATCCACCATAATTATTAAAACCGGACCGACCCGATGGGTCGACCTAATGGCTGATTTGGTCCGGGTAAGCCAGAGAATCGGGGCAAGCAAAAACCCAGCAAAACCCGCCAAGTTGACCCGTGACCTGGGGGACCCTACAGAACCCGGTTGAGACCCGTTTTTTTTTTTTCCCCTTTCAAATGTGTTTTTTCACCTAGCTAGAGACCCTTTTTTTTTTAGATTTTTTAGTTGGTTATTAACCCTTTTCAAAATTCACTATATAAATACTAGAAGAATTTTTTATTTTTTCAATGTGGGATTTGAAGCCCTTTAGTATATATACTACATATTCACAAGAAAAAAAATTATTTTTTCAATGTGAGATTTGAAACCTTTTAGTATATATATTCTATATTCACAAGAAAAATATTATGTTTTTTTAATGTGAAATAAAAAAAACATTCTTAGTTTAAATACTTCAACTTAAAATATATATTAATATAGTATCTTTTTAAAGTGAGATACAAAACTTTTTGAAATAATCTTTTAAACTTTATTATTTATATCATGTATAACATATATTCACATAAATTGTTTCTTAATTTTTTTCATATAAATTATTAAAACTTCAAAAAAAAATTTAATTTTTTCAGGTTGATTCGGGTTGACCTAGGTCAACCAATGTAACTCGGAACCCGGCTTTTTGGCTGGGTCATCTCCAGGTCGGGTCTGATAATTATGAAATCCACTAGGGGTATTGATGGTATAAATAAATTGCAATGTCAAGTTTAGTTGGTTTTACAGATAATAAAGTGGATAAAAATTTTGGGTACAATCCCGTGCAAGAAAAACCCTATCAAAATCTTAATTGAATTGTATAATATGATTCCTTACATGTTAACTACGTATGCGATAAATACTTCAAGTTTTATAAATCGAGATGGAGTTGTTTGAATGATTCAAGAGGAAGTAAATTATGAATTAAGCCACTTCAAAAAAAATACCCCAAAATTTATGGGGCTGTTACAGTTATCTTCACCGAGATCCTTCTCGATTCCCGTGATTAGGTGTTTATGCAATCAAAAACATTGCGCAGCTAAAAAACAATTTGCTGGCAATGCATAGATGGTTCTTGATCGTCCATTTTCATATACATTTGCAAGGTCACTAATGTTGGCAGAATCTTAACCCCAAAATTGTCGGCAAATGTTGCACAAGTGCAGATTTTGTGGGAGAAAAAACAGAGTGAGTCATGCGTGTGCTAACACTATGGCCTGGACCAGGAATGGATTCATCTGTTCACATGGCTTGCTCAAAAACCGAGTTCAGAGAACTTACACCTGCTAATTTGCACATCTCACATGAATGACAAAATTTATCAACCAACAAGAAGAATGGCGTAGAAATGCAGATTCAATTAATTTGATGATTCAAGAAGTCGATTTCTATTTTGTAAATCAAGGTCAAGGCATGCTGTTCTTGGGCATGCATTGCATTAACATCTCTGCCAGATAAATGCCACACGGATCAAATGGAAGATATAATAAGTTTACCTTTATGGTACATAATTTAATTGTTAGTCTAAGACTATTACCAGCGCAACTCATGCCGGCATTTATGCATAATCAACCATGTTTAACAGTTCGAGGTAGTGAGAGCAGCTGGCTGTTGCTGAGTAATGCAATGTATATTCCCCCCAGCCAACACAATTTCCCTCGCACCTTCGATTCTCACCACCTGAGTTAAGATCATTCAGATTCGCTATGTTAAACATAGGAAACAAAACATATTATAAGTAACCAATGAACACAAAACTGTCTCCTGTGAGTTTCTGTACAACGTTAGCTGTATCAAGTATAGCTTGCTAGTTTAAGATTTTTCTTTATACATGCTTGATCTTAGGACTGCAGCTTATAAGCATCATTAAATAGTTTTTTACATTGCAGGTTATAATCAGACTCATGTTCCAGGACCATCATACAAGGTAGTAGATTATTTTACCCAAAAATAAAGATCCCCTGCCGAAGTAGTGAACTTCAAAGGAAAAAAATAAAAGGGTGGGGCGGGGGGGGGGACCGAAGAAAATAAAATCCAGTTCTTGCTATCGTGAGCATTGAAACTTTGTTTTCTTGCAATCAACTACCTGAATTCTACGTTAAGATTTTAATACGACCTAGGTGAGACTCACATATCAAGTCATCATGTCTTTGGAAGTCAATCCACATGCACTTAGATCACATATCTTGCATATGAAGCTTATAAATATTGATAAATTGAACAGAAGTATTCCTTACTTCATGATTTGGAAAAGCTTGAGAGAGGACACGAACAGCTTCATCATCCCACTTCTGGTCCCCAAACTGTGGAGTGATGATCCCACCATTGGCAATATAGAAGTTTACATAAGATGCAGCAAGTCTGGTACCTGGGAGTCTTGGTTTAGCATTGCAATCCTGTGGCCAAAAACCATTTAAGACCGTAATCCAATAAGAACATGCCATTTTTATTTATATGTTGCTGCATGAGGGCTGGATATCATAAAGGCTGAAGGGTGATTGTAACAACTTTAGGTCTCCAAAAATTTTAGTATGATTGCACAGTTGGGGGACCTAGATTTGTGGATAATTATTGCTCCAACTAGGTAAACAGCATCAAAGAAGATTAAAATATCATATATTCAACTCCGTTCCATCATTCAGTTTGAGATTTAAACATATCAACAACAAACAAAGAGTTGTCCACAAAATAAGGACATAAATAAAAAAGAGAAACTAAGATGACATGCACGAAAAGTAAACTAAACCAGTACCAGAAATAAAGGTGCAATCAACCATTTTTCACTATTTTAACCTTTTGGACAAAGAAGGAGCATAAAAGTCCAGCAGGTAATTGTTTTAATGCTTTTCCTCTATCACC
>Ga0325403_1000836_pt1 | contig 23843 bp, 10 predicted proteins | sample PopdelMetagenome_19_FD_205665 | JGI IMG/M metagenome (GOLD analysis project Ga0325403, IMG submission 205665) | Populus deltoides microbial communities from Bellville, Georgia, United States - Xylem-PdKOR-R4 | ecosystem: Host-associated > Plants > Phyllosphere > Stem > Wood/Secondary xylem... | reverse complement strand
AAAAAAACATGTTATAAGTAAATAGACAGAAACATCTCCTGCCCAGGCTGTGACGTGTCGCAATCCAAACTATAGGATTGGTTTATGGAAGGACAGCTTCCTCAATCCTCAGCAGTTCGGATTAGCATACGAATGCCTCGGAGTCATGTAAGAGAAAATCTTGAAAAACCTCCAAACTCTTCTTCCTTAACTGAAATAACTACCAAATGTCCACCTACACTCAGCACCCTCTTTCCCCAATCTCTCTTCCTTTCAGTCCGTCAACCTCTCTTCCTTCCCACCAGCAGCCTACAAAGCCTCCCATTTCCTCTTCTTCTCCAAAACCCATTTCCATATCACACTCTCAAGCCTCATGGATTGAATCCCTTCGCTCCAGATCCCGCTCTAATCTATTCCGTGAAGCCATTTCTACGTACATTGAAATGATTGGTTCGGGTGTTTCGCCTGATAACTTTGCCTTCCCGGCAGTCTTGAAGGCCGTGGCAGGGATTCAGGAATTGTATTTAGGGAAACAGATTCATGCCCATGTTTTCAAATTCGGGTACGGGTCGTTCTCGTCTGTGACTATAGATAATACCCTTGTGAATATGTATGGTAAGTGCGGAGTTTTAGGTGATGCCTATAAAGTGTTTGACAGAATTACTGAGAGAGACCAGGTATCTTGGAATTCGATTATTTCTGCGTTGTGTCGGTTTGAAGAATGGGAGGTTGCAATAAAGGCGTTCAGATTGATGTTGATGGAGGGATTCGAGCCTAGTTCGTTTACTTTGGTGAGTATGGCGCTTGCTTGTTCTAATTTGCGCAAACGCGATGGCTTGTGGCTTGGCAAGCAAATTCATGGGTGTTGTTTTAGAAAGGGTCATTGGAGAACATTTTCAAACAATGCTTTGATGGCTATGTATGCTAAACTAGGAAGACTTGATGATGCAAAAAGTTTACTAGTATTGTTTGAGGACCGTGATTTGGTTACTTGGAACAGCATGATAAGTTCATTTTCGCAAAATGAGCGGTTTATGGAAGCGTTAATGTTCTTGCGGCTTATGGTTCTTGAGGGAGTTAAACCAGATGGGGTCACTTTTGCGAGTGTTCTTCCTGCTTGCTCCCACTTGGACCTGTTAAGAACTGGGAAAGAAATTCATGCTTATGCATTGAGAACTGATGACGTGATCGAGAATTCTTTCGTGGGTAGTGCATTAGTTGACATGTATTGCAATTGTGGACAGGTTGAAAGTGGACGCCTAGTTTTCGATGGTGTCTTGGACAGGAAAATTGGTCTTTGGAATGCTATGATTACTGGTTATGCGCAAAGTGAGCACGATGAGAAAGCATTGATGCTCTTCATTGAAATGGAAGCTGCTGCTGGACTTTATTCAAATGCAACCACAATGTCAAGTATCGTGCCTGCTTATGTGCGCTGTGAAGGAATTTCAAGAAAAGAAGGTATACATGGATATGTAATAAAGAGGGGTTTGGAGACAAATAGATATGTGCAAAATGCTCTAATAGATATGTACTCTAGGATGGGGGACATAAAAACTTCAAAAAGAATATTTGATAGCATGGAGGATAGAGATATAGTTTCTTGGAATACAATTATCACTAGTTATGTGATTTGTGGACGCTCTAGTGATGCACTTCTTCTGCTTCATGAAATGCAAAGAATAGAAGAAAAGTCCACGTATGATGGTGCTTACAATGACGAAAAACAAGTTCCTTTCAAACCTAACTCAATAACTCTGATGACAGTCCTTCCTGGTTGTGCTTCCCTATCAGCTTTAGCAAAGGGGAAAGAAATCCATGCTTATGCCATTAGAAATTTGTTAGCATCACAAGTCACTGTTGGAAGTGCATTAGTTGACATGTATGCAAAATGTGGCTGCTTAAATTTAGCTAGAAGAGTATTTGATCAAATGCCTATTAGAAATGTCATAACCTGGAATGTAATTATCATGGCTTATGGGATGCATGGGAAAGGAAAGGAATCATTGGAGCTATTTGAAGATATGGTGGCGGAAGGAGTCAAAGGTGGGGAAGTAAAGCCTACTGAAGTTACTTTCATAGCATTGTTTGCCGCATGTAGTCACTCAGGGATGGTGGATGAGGGCCTGAGCTTGTTCCATAAAATGAAAAACGAACATGGGATTGAACCTGCACCTGATCACTATGCTTGTATTGTGGACTTGGTTGGTCGAGCAGGTAAAGTGGAGGAAGCATATGGACTTGTCAATACCATGCCTTCTGGATTTGACAAAGTTGGAGCATGGAGTAGCTTGCTCGGAGCATGTAGGATCCACCATAACATTGAAATTGGGGAAATTGCAGCTGAAAATCTCCTTCAGTTGCAACCTGATGTGGCTAGCCACTACGTTCTACTCTCTAATATATATTCATCTGCTGGACTTTGGGATAAAGCAATGAATCTTAGGAGGAGGATGAAGGCAATGGGTGTGAAGAAAGAACCTGGTTGCAGTTGGATTGAGTATGGTGATGAGGTGCATAAGTTTTTGGCTGGGGATTTGTCACACCCACAAAGTGAGAAGCTCCACGATTTTCTGGAGACCTTGTCAGAAAGGTTGAAAAAGGAGGGTTATGTGCCTGATACTGCTTGTGTACTCCACGATATTGACGAGGAGGAGAAAGAAACTATACTTTGTGGGCACAGTGAGAAACTGGCAATAGCTTTTGGCATACTCAACACTCCTCCTGGAACTACTATTAGAGTTGCCAAGAACCTTAGAGTTTGCAATGACTGCCATACTGCTTCTAAGTTTATCTCAAAGATAGAAGACAGAGAAATCATCCTAAGAGATGCGAGGCGGTTCCATCATTTCAAGGATGGAACTTGTTCTTGTGGCGATTATTGGTGAAAAAACGACTTGAAACAGCTTTATAGGAGCCAAAATATCCCGACAATCCTGTACCTGTACAACGAGATATTCTCATTGGTTTCCCCACTCTGATATTGATATTTTAACTAAAATTTATTGTATCCTCAACAATATTGAAAAATTGTGAAATAGAGAAGAAAAATCAAACACAAAATCCGTAGTTTTAATTCTTCCTCAAGACATGTCAGATATTCTAGTGAGTTATCAAATTTTTGGGTTTTGCTTCTATTCCTTTCTCCATTTGGAAGGAAACTCGTTTAGAGCTTTGACAACAAAAAATTGGAGATACGAATCTCACACTTCAAATTTTTATCTTCCAGCAGATCTTGAGCCTAGCTTCAATCTGGTATTTCTAATGAAGATCCAGCTGTTTTTTTTTTCACATAAATATCAAAATCAGCATGATAACTACTAAATTTTACTGAGCTATAGCTATCCAAAGGTGCGGAACTTTATGCGTCTCAGGAGACACAGCAAGTCTTCCATCAAGAAGAAGGGAGGGGAATTGATAGGAATTCTTGGTTAAGTAACTCTTAACAAAATAAATAACAATATGAAATGTTAAAAATTATATTTAATATAATTTTGATCTAGAAATAATTATGTATCTAAGAACCAAAAATTTTGAAAAAAAACTTGAACTCAGAGATAACTTTGAATCTAAAAACCTAAGTATGCGAATAATACCATGAAACCAATTATCTTCAATAAATCAATGTATAATCTTTGACCCTGTAAAGAAAAATTATTTTGCCACAAACAAACAAAAATAAAACTCACATTTATTCTTCAACTTGCTTCTGAAATTTACAGCTAAAAAATTATAATATAGTTTCATCTAACTAACTCTAATAGATCTCTTTTGGGTTACAAACTAATATGCATAAACTAGTAATTAACTAACATAAGTTCAATAATGAAATAAACTCATAAACAATATCTGATGGGCCATAACAAACTCAAATTAAAAATAATTATTTAACATTAAATAAATAAATAAAATAGGATAATAAAAACAAAGCCTTCATGCCAAAATTCCTCTATGTAACTCGAATCTTTGATTTTAACATATTTTTAACAGATTTTCAGTCTTAACTTCAAACATGTTATTCTCTCTTGTCGGGATAAATTACTGAGCCTACCATATATGATTGGAAAGTTTGAGATATATAGTTTTCACCCCAATTTTAATCGAAGCACGATTTCACTTGTAATTTTAGATATGTTCCAAACAGTATACAAAGATCTAATCTGATAAATTTGATAAGATTTATCTAATAACTTCAACCCTCTAAAATAAAATTTTTCCAAACTATATTTGATTTGAAAATCTATCATAATATAGTTTTTATTTTTCTAGTAGCGCCTTATAAAATTCTAAATTGTTCTAATATACGGTTTGAGATATGTGAAACTAGTCAGCAACATTTTAAATCCAAATTCAAACTTAAATGGGTTGGTATCAAGAATACACAGCAAAAGGATGGAGTATTTAATAAATCTGCCCTGTAAACTGAGCACTGAAAGAAGCTCGAGGAAGATGTACTAGCTTAACTGCTAAAATAGAGTTCGAACTTGTAATTTCTCTATCCTGCTTTCTAGCACCTGCGCTGGACAGCCACTTAAGACGACAAGCAAGAAGTGTGCTGTTCTATAGACAACATTAGATGGGTAGTAATGTTTTACCTCGCCAATATATGCCCATTGTCACAGAAAGTAATCTTCCCAAAAAACTGGGAAAGAGTGCAGAAAAAAGTGTACAAACATATGAATTCTACACTTGTAACAAAAACAGAGAGTACTCTTCATCAGACAAAAAAACAATCAATTTGAAGAACACCAGAAAATCATCATTCCCCTTCCTTGTCCCTTCTTAGGTGGTACCTTTCCACGACGCTTCAACATTCCAAGCTCTGATAACCGCCTGGCAAAGCATGATAAAGAAACATGTCAGGAAAAGAAGCAAGATTTAGTTAAAAAAAACTAGTTAAAGCTGTTAAATGTTGTTATTGTTTAGACGTCACAGATGTGGCGATCGATCATCTCCTAAATAAAAATGTAATTCGGTTAAATGCTGGGCAAATAGAAGTGAAATGCCAAAGCTGATAAATGTGTCTTTAAAAACTCGCAAGAAAAACGAAAGAATGCTACACATTATAGGACTGAAAATGAAGCTCGTTGGATGATATTTAATAATTCACCATAGTGAAGGTAGCATATGCATCTAACGACTTTCTCTTACATATGTTAGCAATTGATCAGGTTGGCATTAAGGCTTTTGTCGTTGTTAATGTTCCCGATTGATCAGCTCCAAAAGATGGATCAAGTTTTATCCGCAAAACTTGATCTGACATTTTACTGCCATTTTCGATGCAGTTTCAAGAAAGTCACACAAAAAGGTGATAAACAACATTCTTCACCCTCACGAGGTTATATCCTAAAAGACTAGTAAAGAAGCCATAGATAATCATAAATCTATGCGACATCAAGAAACTGGTTTTCAGCGGCTCCGGATTTCAGTACGTGGTCAACGAAATCCCTTCAGATAAGAAATCAAAAATTTTCATATTTTTATATATTTTCTCATCTTACTTTTAGTATTTTCATTTTTTATATATTTTAATTTTTATTTAAAGTATAAGTTAAAATTATAAAATATCCCTTCATCGGGTATCAAAATGCTGCTTCTCTGGCAAACTCACTCTTACCCTATGCACGTCATGCATCATTCTTGATTTTGTCAACTCATGTGAAATCATCATCATCATCTTTTTCAACTTCATGGTCTTTCCTGTGATCCCTGAAAAAGAAAACTGATGTTTTATTTAGGAATATAGTGTAATAATTTATTAAGATTTTCACATCTATTGTATGATTTTTTCTGAATAACATGAAACAAAATATTACTACTAGTTTTAAAAATGCTATTTTAATCACAAAATAAAAAACTGACATCAGCATAATTTATTCAAGTTTTATGGAAGTAACCTCGGTCAAATTTGTGTTCAGTTTTCGTTCATCGGCAAGTGAATGCAGTTGGATGAGTTGATATTCTCAAAAGCATTTATGAAGTTCCAAAAATTCTCATTTTGTAATTCAGAAACGAACGTTGTTTATTTACTTATCCAATCCTGCAATATGAATGTAAGAAAACGATATCGAACAGATATTGAATGATCCTACCAAATGCTTGCCTTGGTAATAGCTCCTGCAAATTTAGGAAATGGAAGCTCCACCAATTGTTAGTTCAAATCTGAGCACAAACACAAAAATTCTGACGATATATAGTGCTACTGTTGTGTACGAGACACGGAAGGACAGCAAATATTGTGCGCCGCTTTTACTCCCAGATAGTAAGGAGCACACACATATCATTCCAAAATGTAATAAATAATAATAAACATGTAAAAGAAATAGTTGTTTAAACAAACTAATTGATCAGGCCGGTGAGAAAATAGGAATACAGGGCCTTTCAATCAGATACGAACTTGCCCCGAGCTGACAAATCATTTGGGCCATTTCTCATCTGCCAGTGTGATCAGACAGAACTAACAGACGCTTCGGCGTGTGTTATTCTTCCTTGGAATCTGGTGAAAAGAATGAAGAGAAGGAAAAAAAATTCAGCTCCTGAAGTCTTCTATGGTGATATGCTGAGGATATTTGACTGGAAAACATAACACAATTATCAGCTATGCAAGGATCTCTCTTTTGCAGCATTTGTGCACTTAAGGAGAAATCCTTCACAAAAATGTTGCTAACTCCACATATAACTATTGTAGAAGAGGAACTAAAGTGGGTAAAATACGAATAATTGAATCCGCAAGTTTACAAGGAAAGTAGCACGAATGAGATTAAAGTCTTCCAGATGATACACAAGTCCTAGACCCCCGAAAAAGAAGATACTCTGTACTCGAGTCAGAATGGTATGTGAGCTTTCCCTAATCTTAAAACATTGATATCACATCAATAACCATCCTATCATCTCCTATTCCCAAATAAAATGGCAACATGTTTGCTTCCTTCAATCCTATATGATAGCTCCACAGTATTGTTGGAACAAACATCACAAGGATCAAAAACTTAAGAAAGAAACTGACGGAGAGAGAATCGGTGCCTTGGTATTCCTTAATGGCAAAGCACAGCCTGCTCAAAAAGGATTTGACGGAGATAGAGAGTGGTCTCAGAAACTCATTGCGTCATCTATAAGGTAAAACCTTAAGACTGCCACACAGAAAAACAATTATGAGAGAGAGCTATACAGAATCTAAAGAATATAAAGCTAAATTATAGTACAATATAACTGCATATGGTGGTCAAGTAAGGACATAGCAGTTATATAATGAGTCAAGAACTTACATGGAAAACATTATAAGCTGTTCAAGGCAGAAACAAAATATTTTTCAAAGCATGTGAGCGCTAAAGGAAGTAGCAGAAAAGAATGATCCAACTATAAGCAGAATGCAATGTTAGGAAAGTAACCACAACCATCTAGACTTTCTCAATTTCTGATTTCACTTCAACATTTATGCAGCAAGGCAAAATTGGACAACTTAAAAGAAATGGTCAAGCCAATATCCCTGTCTTTGGAGGTGGGGCGTAGCAACACTACACTAACTATGGCGAGAGAAGAAAACTGACTTAGAGATATGGAAAACGAAGAAGGGAATATAGTCATATTTTAAATAACTATAGCCAAAGTAGCAAAAGTGTTCTCAGAAAGCTCCAGATAAACCAATTTCTGTCCAAAAGCACTCCAAAAATAGGATATTTGGCCAGGTTCCTTTGAGTAGAAGTCTTTTTGGAAAAGAAAAAAAGAGAGAGAGATTTAAGAGATGCTTTTTGGACACAAGAGCAAAGGAGAATAGACACTGAACTCATCATAAAACAATTGTTTTAACTGTAAAAGTAGAGCAGAATGAACTCACTGCAGCATGACCGCCTATCCACATGTATCAAAGGAAATTTTACCCTTTTGATATAGGAAGCTACTCTGCATGAAAGCATGAAATGTTTATCGAAGGATGATACAATCTAGCTGTGAAATGAAATTATGATAAGAAGAGGAAAGGACAGCATAACTATCTTCTAACAATGCTAAAACTATATTGGAGAAGGGAGGTATAATTTCAAGTATTTTGGATACAATTGATCAGGGTTGGGAATGGAAGGGAATGAACTTGCACTCACATCCTCACATTTCGTGCCTCCCTTAGAGTGCACTTTAACTCCCCCCAGAATTTTTCCAGAAAAACATTACACCACAGAACTAATTCATTTTATACAAAGGTTCAAGCAGGATGATGGATCTTCTCTGGCTTCAGAAAAGCAATCAAATGAAATGCAAACTTCAGCAGATGCATCAAAACAAACGAAAACCAGGTTAAGCTCATGGAATTGTGAATTCTTACTACATAACATATGGCTTTGATATTTTCAGCTGGATGCCGGTTTTAATAGCTTAATCCTCTCCATTATCTGGATGTTATATTCATCACTCGTTAGGTAAATTGTAGGCCAAATGTCCAAGTCCAGCAATCAGAAAAATTTAACATACATCTTCTTTAACCCACTGAGAGGAAACAATTAGAGCATAGCTCCCTTAGCAGATTACCAAAAATCCAGCTACTTTTCAGCACCACTGACTTTATTGTTCTGCACCAACAAGCCAGAAATGATTATACACCCCTTCCCCATCTTTTTTCCTTTTTTCAATCCTCTTCACTAATATCACTGCTCATTTCAATATAAAGACATTTTTTTTTGCAGGATTATCTCATTGAATATTACCTCTCTCATTCTCTACGTACAGCGGAACGAGAGAGAGAATCAGTGACTGCAAACAGACAGACAAATCCAATCATTGTTTAGTTCATATAAAATAGTCTTATATCTGGAATACAATTACAAAATGCCCATATCTTACACCCTATTTATTAACATTCAATAATTCACATCATAAAAAAAATATAAAAATAATTAATCACACAAACTGAACCTCAATGAATCAGTTAAAGCAGTTCCAAAGGGGAAAAAAATTTGTTAAAGCATACCTGCTTCTTACTCAGACCAGTTCCTAATTAAAGAATCCAACAAGTCAATAACTTTCTTACCACCCTCACCAGTAACATCCTCAAAACAATCACATAAAGCCTTATCTAACTCCACTGCCTCCTTCACCCTAGCCTCGCTCAACAAACTCCTATAGACCCTTTCCTTTAACCCCCCAATAGGCAAAAACCCCACACTGACCATGTCTTTCAAAACCTTCAAACCCTCAAGAACCCAACCAATCTCACACAACCCATTAACCAAAACACAAAATACAATCTTTTCAACTTTACATGGAGAGCCAGGCCTAAGCATCCAATTGTACACTTTCAAGGCCTCTTTGGGTCTCTTCTTTTTGATATATGAAGTGATAAGCATGGTGTTTATAGGTGAAAGATGTGAATGTGCTTGTGGGGTGTGCCTAAGAATGGTGAGAAGTGACATGGGTTTGGTCATGTCTGGTTGGGAAGTGAGGGAGTGAGTGAGAATGGAAAAAGAGAGGGACTTTGGAGGTGGGTTAGCGAGGAGAGAGGTTGTGATTAATTGGATTGCGGTGGTTAAGTGGTTTAATAGACATAAACGTGGGATTAGAAGGTTGATTTTGGTTACTTCTTCTTGTGTCAATGTTGTTACTACTTCCATATTGGTGGCGCGTTTTGGTATATCAATTGAAGCAGAAAAAAATGCAAACAACTGGTGCGAGAAAGGAGAGATGGTTATGGATTTTGATGGATTGGAGAGGAAGAGGAATAGGAGGGGCTTGGCTTCCATTGATTTCATTTTCATCAATGGCGTTCCTTCTACCCTACTGCATCTGTTATATTTTGAATTGGTTTTTGTATGTTTGACGTAAATAGTCATAATCAAGTTTAAGTATCATCCAGCTCTCGTAGCTCAGTTGGTTAGAGCACCCGTTTAGTAAGCGGGAGGTCTTGAGTTCGACTCTCAACGAGAGCATTTAAATAAGAATTGGTCACTTTTTCACTTTATCATTTGAATTTTCTGACACTTCAGTTAAATTTTAATCCTTCGTACCCATTTCTTAAGGCATTATTTTTTATGCTTTTTTTTAAAAAAAAAGTGAAATACAGTTTAAATGTTTAAACAAAGTAATTTTGGTGTATGGTTGGAGTTTTGCTATTGTATTTTTAGACGGCGATTGCAAGAATGATAATTTAAATAATTATAGTTAAAAAAATAAATTTAAATAAATTGTTTTTAATTATGATTTATTGAAATAAAATATGTATTTGATTGAAATTATTATTGATAAAAAGTTCATATATATTTGGTTAAAATGTTTTTATAAGTGTTTTTGCAATAAAATTATTAAAAAGTACATGATAACAATTTTATATTTGTTAATGATATTAAGATGTATTTTATTTTAATTTTTTTTAAAAGCATTTTTGAAATATAAAAATAAATAGGGATTTTATTGGATTTTTTAGAGTATAGTAGCAGTTACTTTTTAAAATGTTTTTCATTTAGAAATACATTAAAATAATATTTTTAAAAAATATTTTTAACATCAGCACATTAAAATAATTTAAAAACACATAAAAATAAGTAATTTAAAAAAAATTAAAAAGAAATTCAAAATAATTGTTGAAACCACTTGCCACTTCAATTTATAACCAGACAATGAAAACCACAGCAGCCACCACTTCCACCACTCCCCTGCACATTCTCTTAAAAGAATATTTCTAGGTGTGGTTTTAAATAAGTAGATTTAAAAATATATATATTTAGATAAAACTATTATAAAATGTTTTTTGTTTTGCATGTAAAATTTAAAAAAAAAAAGCATATTTTCATCAATAAAAAAAAGTTATTTATCTTCTACAAAATTAAGATTTAAAATACAATTATGTATAGTTCTAGTAAAAAAAATTAACTAATCAAATAATATTTTTTTATTTTATAATTAAATAAAAAAAAAAACACAAGCTACCACAATAATAAAGTATCTTAAAGAGACTAAAAATATATGATTCCAGCAGCAGCAGCTGCTATTTCCTTATATTATATGGTTGTTTCTAAAATCATACAGTGATCTATAGGACTGATATATATATATATATATATATATATATATATATATATATGGCTATTTTCAAAGAATAGTCACTCCTATTATTCGTTAATTTATAGACTACACCACAGACCTTTCTTTTACACAGTATCACAGTATCATCAAGTATGCTCAGCAGGTAGAAATTGTTGGAAAATGTTCTTAATAAACTGATTCAAAGCAGCATCATCCTTCCATCTCTTTATTCTCTTCATCATACCTGTTTTTGTCACCTTCACGTGTCCTTATTTAATATTTGAAGCAACATCTACATGATCCCAACTATTTATATATACAGAAGGGAAAACTCAGAAGATTCTTCTATAAATGTTCTAAAAAATAGGTACTTCTCTAAACCGCATATAGCACAGGAACTGGACCTCTCTCTGTTGTGTATAAGAGCTGCCATTGGTTACGAAAATTTCCATTCAGCAGACACATAATCTCCGCTCCTCTAATGGAATCATTCTTTGCTGGACTGGATGCTTTAGTTCTTGCATCTGCAAATAGAAAGCAACATGAGGTGTTAGGTTGCAGAAAAAGTCTGAGCACCAAAGTTAGACAAATGATAACGAAAAGGACTCTTTCTCTTTGAACCACAAAGAAAAGAACTCGTTACCTTACACAGTTGTGTCATGACGTCGTAATGGTTGGGATTGTGTTGGAGCTTCATTGTTCTGGTTGTTGTCAAGTGGCATGTATTGTGACATGATAGCCATGATCTCTGAGTCCATGTAAGACTGCAAGTGGAAAGAAAAAATGTTCATGATTACATCGTTGCTTGCAAGTAAAGATACTAATTAGTAACCCAAGATAGATAAAAAGCTGGTCCCTTGTATTCATTTAGACATACCCGAAGCCTGTATTTGTAGAATATATAACCAGCAATACCGGAACCAGTCACAACAGCTAGGATCACAAGGGTGAGGAACCATCCAAATTTGGATCCATTTCTTTCTGCAGAATTGAGAAACGAAGGTCAGAAAGTAATTGATGACAAGTATGCCTTCAGTTTTAATTAAACTTGTAGCATGGTATTGTTCTCTTACCAATACAAGCATCTTGTTCCTTTATATAAATGCGGTTCCCCTTACATTTGCACTCATATCCACCCCACTTGTTTTTGCAGGAGCAACCATCACATTGGCAAGCAGTGTGCGCCTTACATTCATCGATATCTGGTGCAAAGTAGAAAATGATTATTACAGAAATATTTCACAAGAACAGTTGACGGAGAGGTAGACAGCGAAACTTTTCCAAAAGTTACACTGATAGAAGAGAAGCACCTTCGCAATGATGGCCATCCCCCTGAAACCCTTGTGGACAGTGGCAACCGTTCAACTGGGACTCCTGCTCAGTATGGAAAGGAATTGTGTCAAGATGGAACGAACAAATTACGTTCAAGGGTAGTTATTAGATTTAGCAAAAATAACTGAAGCCGTAGGGAGGAGGATTAGTATAATAAGAAGATGAAAGATAATATCACTGAACTGAGCAAGCTGAGAAACTTGATCCATGTTTTGTTTCTGACCAGCATCCTCCATTTTCTACTGCACACCTTCCAGGTCCAATAGCTGCCAAAGAAATAAAGAGAGTAGCTTATGAATGAGAGTGATAGTCTATTTCACATAGGTACAAGGTCTTATAACACAAAAGAAAAACAGGATATCTCTGTAATTGTTTGACAGGGACTGACTTCCAATCTCACTGGATGTGTAACCAAGGAAAAAAGCTTACGTTTACAAGACATGTAACCATCTCCTGCATACTGAACACCGTTCACAACTGGACACTGACACAACCTTCCCCTAAATGTGTCCTGAACAAATTCAAGATCCTACTATTAGTGAAAGAAAAAACAAAGAGAAAGCAACAACTTCTACGGGGAATCAATCAAAAAGCTCAAATTGGAATTCTTCTGTCTTGCCTTGCAAGCGGTTGTGTTAAATTTTTTGTCCTGCCAACACCCTCCGTTCCTTTCCAGACACTCGTTAGTCTCAAGCTCTGACAGTATAAATCAAGGCGAAAAGGAGAGTAAGATTATTCAGCAATTTAACCAAATGTGATGCACCAATCGTGAGCGAGAAAGGAAATATGCCCACCAACCTGAACTTAAACAAACTGGAGGATCAGTGGTCTCCTTAAATCCAGAACATAGCGCTTTCAGCACCGCAGCCCTCTCCAATTTTCCTTCAGAAAGAAAATTAAAATAAGAAATAAGGACACATAAAGCCATGATATATATACAACATCCAAGAAAAGGATCACAAAGATCACTGTCAAAAGTATCCAGTTCATAGAACAATTTGGCAAAAGTTGTGTGAAAATCAGGGAATATTAGAGCTCTCCTTTTAACTAGAATCGAAAGGTTAATTTATGGGAAAACAGCCATGAAATAAAAGAAAAAAGCTTGGGAAATGGAAGGTCATAACCAACCAAAACTAGAAAAGGAAATGCAGAAATCCAATACAAACGCTTCTAACAAAGAGCTGGAAAGGCATCTTATGATTGGCCTGTAGTCCCTAGAGTGGCCAGAAATACATAATGCAGAGGTTAAAGAGAAATGGTATACAATTTAAAACCAAACAAATCATCAACCGGGATTTGGACTATGAGAAGTCAAATATAAGATCTCAATCCAAAATTGAAACAGTGAATCGCGTTCAGTGTTGAAACCCACTTGCTTACATGGTGAACCCAACTCCTCAACATGCTTAAGCACAATCTTACACTGCTTTAACAAAGATCATTCACACACTGTGACATGGTCAGTAAATACGAACCTCGATATTGAACATTATTAATCACCATTGTTGGCAAGATGGTAACGTCACCACGAGATCCTCGCCCTACCTAAATCCCACAAACCAGAATAAAACAATTGAGTTCACATAGTAACAGCCGAACTGTGTTATGTATGTACAGACACGGACACACACAGAAATATACAAAGACACAATTAAGGGCACTGTATTTCAATTTAGAAAAGAAATCTGCAGTATTGATATTTGAAGGCCTATTGGATGGAAGGAACAGCAAAGTGAAAACCAAATGAGAAGTATGACCTGCAATTCCTGCTCATTTCTGAGCACCTCATTCTCCACATCAGCTTCAGGGTTACCCATGCATTTTTGGATCTTCTCAACAGGCAAATCTGCGTCCGTCGATTATAATCATTAGAGCACCAATTCAAACAGGATTCTGTATATACAATAGTGTAGAATAGAACTCACCAAGTGATTTCAAAACATCTTCAGCACATTCTTTGCTATATGTCTTGTTCTTCATAGAGCACCTGATATGGAAATCTGTCACATAATCCCACCAAACCCAAGACCTTCCGGTCTCATTGGCAACTCTATGGACACAAAGTTGCCTCAAGTTCTCAAAGACCACGTCCTTCCCCTGATATCCCACCCTCAAATCATGTTCTGGATCAGGAGCACAGTATCGCCCATGGTTTATGCACTGAGATTTGCATTGAGTGCTAAGAATGAAAGGCGGGGGACAAAACCAAGTAATATAATGTGGAGTGAACAGAGTGTAACCCCCCCTCTCGAGGATCTGAGCATGGCCTTTGAAATTCTTCACAAAATCCATCTGCTCATCACATCGAGCCCCACATTCATCATTGCTGTTTGTCCAAAGCTCATACTCAACTCTCTGATCAGGATGAGGCACTGACTCTCTCCAGTCCAATTTTACCACCACATATTCTTTATTTTTCAAGGCTTGTTTCAGGCTCTCTCCAAGTGACCTCTCTATCAGAGCTGATGGGATTCCAATCTTCTCTATATACCCGTCTGCGTCATTGCTTTCCTCAGGAGAATCCATAGTTATTAGAGGCTCATCTATGCTATCAGCCACTAACACTGCTGCAGCTCCGGCTTGTTGAGCATTCCATGCCTTCAAGGCAAAGTAGCATTCTACATTTCCAAGAAGGAAAACGGAAAGATCAACATATGATTTCATCAATTTAATAAATTACAAGAAAGCTCAATCCTCTTGGAATTACGCAGTACAGTGGGGTTGATTTAGCTTATCAGTCATTGAACTTTATGAATTCGAGTTTTTCAGAACTAATCACCACTGTTAAGCCTTACATAAGATCATCATCTACTAGTCTTAATCAATCATCAATTTATAAAACCAGGCCTAGAGAAAGCAAGAACAAAGAGAATAAAAGAAAAAAAGTAAAAATTTAACTAAACGCAATTAATCTTTGTTCAATATGGTGACTAGAATATTTATCAAAACTCAGAAATGAATCAAAATACTCCTCTTTTTTATCTCACAGTTGATCCAGATCAAACAGTCAACCTATCGAACCTAGAAGTCAAACAGAAAGCAACCCTTGCGTTAAAGCCAGAGAGCCAAGATGGAAGAGTAATGAATGTGAAATAGATTTTTGACAATAACTTTTACCGAATTCGAACAAAATCAAGTTCAATAGCTTCTACCAAATTCAAACAAATGGAGAGAAGGAAGATATATAGAGAATTCACACCTTAAATCTATCATCCTCACCATGACTTTTACTAAATTCAAACAAATCAAGTTCAATAAGCACACAACTAGACCCCAATCCATAACTAAAAAATGAATATGCCTTTGTAATCTATTAGAACAAAAAAAACACAAGAGACAACAACTAACCATCAACGCTAACTCCATAATTAGTGATCCGTCAATCGAATTCCCAACAAACGAATCTCATTAAGCAAATAAGAAAGTTGAAGCGAAAGAGAGAGAGAGTTGTTTGTGAGAGCAAAATCAAACAAAACCCGTTTTAGACGAGGTTTATTAGCTACTCTATAACAGAGTTGATCAAATTGTTAACAAACAAGTTAGCAAATCAATAAAAAAAAAAAAGATGGAGTGTAAACAGAGTGGAGTCAAAGTCCAAGAAACACCATGAATCAAGTTCTCGACAAAGAAATAAACTTCACTTGGACTTGATATCATTAATCTATCAAAACTCAACAGACAAGAGAATAATTGTGAGTAGACTATTTATACCTCCACGATCAAGAAGTAGAATAGTTGGGCGAGAGCCTTTAGACTTGAAGGGCTTATCACCATCAAAAGGCTGACAACCATCAGCTCCTTTATCTGGATACATAACAGAACCAGCCAAGTAGCCACCATAATCTGGAATACCAAAGTTACCTATTGCACTGTCATGTTTTGATCTCAAACTCATGGGAGACAACACTCTTAGGCTACTCTTCTCGACCACAAAATGACCAAACACATAACACTTCCCTAGAAATGTTAGTACAAGTAACAAAGACGCAAGTTTCTTTAGAGAAGCAGCCATGCAAGTGACCATCAGTACCATGATGATTAAGGAAGAATATATATTCGTACAAGACTAGCTACGAGCTGGTTTATGAATTCTTATCGAGAACAAGGAGAAGCAGAGAGAAATATTGGATAAAAGAAAGGGGGGGGGGGCTTTGGAATGGCTAGGGAGGACGTTTGGTTTGAGCGAGAGTGGACTTTACAATGGTCTTTTCAGGTGGAGAGTTTACAAGTAATATAGTTTTCAGTTTGGTGTTAGAATCATAAATCTCTTGCTAACTTAAATAATAAAGTGTATTTTAGAGAGGACGAGAGACATTTATTGGAGAATTGAAGGGAACGTTTACTTTTAGCTTGGAGTCTTTGTATATCCCATGGAAATGAAAATAATTCTAACGTAAAGAGAACGGCATGAGAGTGGAAGGAAGGGGGGAGGGGAGGGGAGGAGTAAAAGTGGGGCTGGGGGCGGACGGAGTCAGTAGAGCTACCGAACCTTTTTCTATAGGGTGCAACTACTTGGAACTTGAGAGTGAGAGTGATTGGAGAAGCGTAAGGGATTGGAGATGGAGACATGTTGAAATGTAGTATTATTTATTATTATTTGAAGAGGAAATTAATGTTGTTGTTTATTCTTTTAGTAGTTGGATTGATTTCTTCAATTGTAATTAAGCAAAGTGGGATTTTTTAGCAATTTGCTATTAGTACTGTTTATTTATGCACCAAAAATGAGTTGGTCCTATTTTGGTGGAGATTTCTACACAGGCAGCAAGAAGAGGGGAATTTTAAAAAATAAATAGAGAGGGAAGTGGAAATAATATAAGATGATCATATATATAAGAAAAAAAACCAAGCGAAAAAAAATAATGTCAACCCATGTAAACCCATTAAGTCACTGACCCGAGTCATTTAACTAGAAGCAACAAATTAAAAAAAAATATTAAAGCTCAATTCTCAACAAACTAAATATTAAAAGATGAAATTGAAAAAATAAAATATAACATAGAAAAAGATAAAGAAAAATAGCAATTATAAACAAAAAAAAATTACTTGATTATGCTTGGGTCAAGATGTGGGTGGGGTGTTGGTGCTTTAAAATTTGAGTGTATTTTGAGCTATTTATTTTTATGTTTTAAAAATATTTTTGAAAAAAAATAAAAAAAATTATTTTTTACTGTAAATTAAAAAATTCTTGGTATTTTCATATCATTTTGATATACCGATATCAAAATTGATTTTTTAATAATAATAAAAATATTATTTTGATGCATTTCAAAGCAAAAAAACACTTTGAAAAACAGCCGTTATCACTTATCACCCTCTCAAACAACATTTTCTTCATATGCCCCCGCAAATGCAGATGTTGGTTGGTTTTCAAAATATATTTTTATTAATTTTATATGTTACAAAGGATATCTTGTAAAAAAATAAAAATAAAAAGCAGTAATGTTTGAGATTATCATCGTGGTTGCTTTTAAAAATATTTTTTTCTTGAAAATACATTAAAATAATATTTTTTTTATATTTAAAATTTTATTTTTGACATCAGCATATATATAAAATCATTAAAAAACATAAAATTAAACAAATTTAAAATATTTTTTAAACACAAAAACAATCTAAATATATTATCTAGGGTGGTTTCGGACTCGGATAAGTTTATTATTATGGATATCAAGGGTGTTAAAGGTCGTTGTTGGAGAGTGGTTTTTAGTGGGTTGTTGATGGCTTGGGTGTTTTGGTTGTTATTCAAGATGATTTTGATTGGTTTGTTGAGTGATTTGTTATGGGTTTGTTTTGGTGGTTAACGGTTGATGTTTTAGATGTTATAGGTCTGCTTAGCAGCTTTGGGTCCAGCTGGCCAACAGGACCCAGTAGTGTTAGGTCCGACTGCCTAATAGGATCTAATAGCGTTGAGTCCTTCTGCTTGGCCAGATTCAGCAGCTTATGGAAGAAAACTTGGGCTCGCTGACCAGCCACACCCAACATCCTTGGGTCTGGCGGGAATGCCAGACCCTAAAGCATTAGGTCTCACTACTCAGCCAAACCCAAAAATATTGGGTGACGCCCAAGCTAGACCCAGCATCACTTTTTTACTAAAAATCAGTAAAGACAACACCTCCTGATGTTATGGTATCTTTCACAGTGCAAACATTATATGTTTACAGTGTGGTCCACGGTACAAATAATATGTGTATACAGTACCTGCACAGTGTTTTTCCTTAGGTCTTAATGCAGAGCCAAACTCAATATCCTTGAGTCTGGCTATGAGCCAAACCCGGTAACATTTTTTTGACTAAAAAACAGCAAATATCACATGGCATTATAATATCGTCCATAGTGTAAATGTTCTATATCTATAGTGTGGTCCATGGTATAATTATTTTATGTCCGCAATACCTCCATAGTATTTTTCTCATGTCTTTTAAAATATAGAATAATGTATATAAAAAATATTATTGTTCTTCTATAATCCGATTATTACAGTAGAAAAAATTGAAAACTTCAAATTCCAACCTCATTGGAACAAGTAACATATATTTAATGGGTTTATTATTTAAACATCCAGCTTTTACATGAAGAACAGTGCAACTGTTTTCCCGTTGAAAAAGTTAAGAACAAGTGCAACTTTAAATAAATTAGAAGTAGAAGTTTGGGTGATATTTTATATCTTATTACTTCAATCCACTTGGGTGGTTTAATAAACATGGAGGAATAGTTTTATTTATTTATTTATTTATTTATTGTGAAGGTATATTTATATAGCTTTTGTGTTAATTATGACCAAGTTATTCTTTGAGAGGGTTTTAAAAAATACATTTTACATCAATACATCTGGTATATTCATAAAAAGTTAATAAATTCTCCTGAGTTTTAATCTTTACATTTAAATTTAAGAAATTGAGCAGATTCCTGCACCAGTCTCCTAGAACTAGGAGGATAAGGTAAAGAATGAAATGGGATTTTAATATTTCAATTTTAAATGATAAAATATATAAAAAAATTCAATTATTAAAAGGATTGTTAAATATATTTATCTTGTTTTATTTATTAAGAGTAGAATAGTATTTTTATCTTAACCTATATATAAATTCTTTGTATTTAGGTTAAATCATGTATTTTTATAAAATTAATTAAGAAGAATTATAGTTTTTTTTTCATGTTCATGTTTATTTTATATTAATAAAATTGTTTTAACAAGGATAACAAAATTTCTTCAGAACTCTTATATATATGGGGAGGGAGGGAGAGAGCGACAAATGCCAGACTAAATCGTTCAGATGAATTGAAAGAAAGGAACGGCGGAGAAGTACAAAAAACACGGTCGCTATCTAATTTTCTTTCTTTTCCTTTTTCTCACTTATATTAACGCAGATTTAGCTTATCACTAGGTTGAGGTGTGCGCTTTGCTACGGGTAATATCAGAACTCAGCTACTTTATTAAAAAAAATATGAGTTTTATTTTTATTTTTATTTTTATTTTTATTAAAAAAAATAGATAAGATTGACAAAATAGCAACTGGGTAATATCAGAACGCAGATTATATAAATATATATATATAAGATTCGAGTTTAGAGAGTCAAGAAAATAAAATGTTTTGAAATGACTGAAGATGTCCCGAGCCAACGAAGTCCTTTTCTCGGATGGTCAAGAGTCAAGGCAGCAGAAAAAAGATGGGAGTAATACAGCCCGCCTTACAAGGCAAGTTGAGTGTCTCAAGGGTTAGCTAAGCATCAAGAAAAATCAAAACACCAGTCAACCAGGCAATCTCGGCCGGCTGTTCAATATTGAATTATATCACTACATTTTTTCACTATTTCTCAATAAAATAACATTTATACAATGTTTCGTACTTTCAAAACCCTCGTCGTTACTCCTAGCATCATATAGCATACTAATAATTCATTATTATAACAAGATCGGCCCGTCTATTATTGTTATGTACATTGTCATGTGATGTCCTCATTTTATTATTATAGAGCAGGGAGGGTCCATTGCCGTGGCCTACTTTCATTTTATTTTTTCTGTCCACGCCGTATAATTTTACATTTAAAATTATAATTGGATACGTGTTTTATTTGAAAATATATCAAATTAATATATATTTTTAATAATTTTAATATGCTGATGTTAAAAATAAAATAAATTTTTTTAAAAAAATCATTTAAAAATATTTTTAAGTGAAAATTATTTCTTTAATGATGCAATTATGGAATGCTAAGTATTCTTGAAAGGAAGCCTATAGGATAATAGATTCTCTTGACTTGGCTCGTACAAGATAGAGTAGCTCTCGTTTTCGCTTCGCTTTCGGGGGCGGCGGAGACTTTTCAATCTATTTATTAAACTTCCCATCCGTAAATAATTTGTTTTTGCTTTGGTAGTTGATGAACTTAAAATTTATCTTCTCTTTGGTATGTTAAACATTATTTTTCGTGCTGAATCCTGTTTTTTTTTTTTTAGATTTAGCATATATGTTTTACAATGAAAAAAATTTAAGCCTGCCCGTAGCATAGCACGGCCCCTGTATAGTCCAACCCTGTGACACAACGAAGGATATAATTGCCATAATAAAAAAAGAGTTAATAGCTACTGTGCCACTTCCAAATCGGCAGAAGCTGAAACAACATATGCATAACATGTGTACATATACAAAAATATATTTATATAATAGATGCAATCGCTTTCAAAATACTTTTTTATTAATAAATATATTAAAATAATATTTTTTTTATTTTTCAAAATTAATTTGATTTCAGCACAATCTAAAAACAACAAAAAAATATTAATTTAAAATAAAAAAGTAATTTTTTTAAAAAATACTTTTCAAACGCAAAAACAAACATGACTGCAAATTCTAATATACACGGATATTCACATTATCCTAATATTTTTTTAAACCTAGCATATTAATATCCCCAGGAAATAAATAAAAAAAAAAAACCTAACAGATGATATATTTGTGTTGACTATAGCCGTTAGAATGATTTTGGTTTGCATGCTAGACTCCTGTACTTTATTTATTATGTCTTGTATTTACAGGTCAAGATACAAATTCATTGGCCACAGAGACCCACAATTCCAATCCGGTGATATGATCGGTTAAGTCATGCTGGATTTTCTTAAAATACTGACGAGAAATTAACACTAACAAAATCAAGATAAGCTTATTTTATTTACCGAAATCCACTAGTTTAAACGCAGGCTACATCACGCCTTACCTAACCAACAGTTGACCTTCATGAAGTTAATGTATAATTTAACAGAAAATTCTAATAGTTTTTTTTTTTTTTTTTTGGAGAAAGATCCAAGGAGAAAGCCACAAGGGAGGTGTTATTCAGGAGTGGTGTTAAGTGTCCTACAGAAGGAGAAATGACCCATCCCTTTCTTTCATCCTCGTGTTATCAAGCTATGAGACTGCAAATAGCTTTACAATGCCAAGATTGGATGTGATATATTGAATCGAATTCTCCTCCTTGTTTGTGTAACTTTAAGGAAATATGCCGAATAACTTGAGACAGACAAGGTCAAGAAATCAACTTGCTCAGGAAATTTGCTGATATACAGCCCATGCGGCCATGCCCCGAAGCTAATTTTTTCAGAATGTTGAGAAAAAGTATGAGCCCAGAGTAGGTCCATTTCCCTTGTGGGAAAAGTCCAGGACGTGTTTGCAAATGCAGAAAAACCCAACCCTGCTCAATAACTTAACCCTATCCTGTGATCCATGTTCTTTTTTGTCCATCATTCTTACGTTGTCCTCAGGTTCGACCATTCCATGAGTACATAACCGAGTTCATAAAATGCTAAGAAGAACTGTACGAGTGGTTTTTGTAAGAAATATGCCCCTCCATTTTCTCTGTCAGCAGAATCAAATATGACAGCAGACGGAACTGCGCGAGACCCTTCATTTCTCGTGTTCCATACATGATATGAACGAATTCAACAATCGACGATCCTTGCGTTCACTTGAGATAGCAGACCATTTATGAGATGATTCGTACAATTGAACCCCCATCACTGTTGGAAAATTTTACCGAAATTGTGATTGAGCGTTTGAATATAACACTTTTAAGTAACGTTTTGGATTGGAAAGAACTAAAAAGAGAACAGGTTTACAAAAACTTGGTGGATATCATGGCACACGGCCTCTAATATCAGCACCTTCCAAATGACAACAAAATCTTGAAGGCACGATTATCAAAATGTTATACAGCAGCCTCAAACATACAACTTAGACAACTGAGAAGAAAATGTCAATAGCATTATCAGTTTTTGCAGTTAAATATTTCTCCTCCTGATCCTCCCCTTTCCACCGCTCTTCCTTTTTGCCAGCCTTGACTTCTTTTTTTGCTTCTTCCCTATTGGCTTCAACGACCTCTTAGTTTGATTTTCACCATCCATTTCCATATCCGTTGCAGGGCCAAACCATGATCAAAGTCATTGTATTTGAAATTTGTACGTACTAGCTACCAGAAAATATATATAGTCAGTGACTTGTAACTTTTAAAATTTGACAGATGATATATCAATCCACTGCTGGTTGTAATAAAACTTGAAAAAGAGGAAAAAGAATGAAGAATCACAACCATGAGAAACTAGAAAATCTGTGAGATCATCAATTGACTTTTAGAACAAAAGTGTCAATTCTAGTATTGGTAAAAAAAAATCTACTTATATGCGAAAAAAGTGTAATTTAATAATCACAGAAATTGTCAGTGAAATCATGCTTATGGTAATTATATGGCACAATTGTATCCATCTGCTTCTCAAAAGATCTACATAAATTAAAAAACAAGATTTTATTTATTCATGCAGCCCAGCAGATCAACTGATCTGACAACTAGAAGCTTGGCCCAACCCAGGTTTCACTTCAATCAGCCTCCGTTTTTTTAACCAAAAGGATGCTGTTTCGGATTTTCAGCCCCCCCCCCTCCCCCTAAATGACACCATTTCGGTTTAAAATCTGAAAGAGACTCGGAATAGTGGTGTCGACATATCAGGATGGTCATCAAGGCCTGTAAAAGCCAATTACGATGGGGACCTTTTGCACTGAAATTATCTTAGTCGCTTTCTCAACACCTTCAGAAGGAGAAAAAGAAACACAAAAAACTCCTAAATCAACAACCAAAACATGTGAAAGATATAGTAAAAAATGTTCCAACCCTAATTGATGATGTAATGATTAAGCTTGGAAACACTTCGGACGCCCTAATGCTATATAAATAGTATTTGGTATTATGGTAAGTGATTTGTGTTTAAAAATATATTAAAATAATATTTTTTTATTTTTAAAAATTTATTTCTAATATCAATATATTAAAACAATAAAAAAAAAAATAATGCTACCGCAAAAACTATAGTCCTATGAAGACAATCGTCTTCCTAAGTTTACTATTAAAAATATATGTATACCCATCTTCATACAACACACTTATAGTTGTTTTCTTGAGTTCAATACCAATTGTAATGTCACAACCTGTAACAAATGTTCATACTCCAATTAAAAAAACTTTAATTTCTAGAATTTAATTTT
>Ga0325403_1000835_pt1 | contig 23845 bp, 8 predicted proteins | sample PopdelMetagenome_19_FD_205665 | JGI IMG/M metagenome (GOLD analysis project Ga0325403, IMG submission 205665) | Populus deltoides microbial communities from Bellville, Georgia, United States - Xylem-PdKOR-R4 | ecosystem: Host-associated > Plants > Phyllosphere > Stem > Wood/Secondary xylem... | reverse complement strand
TATCTCTATGGATCCATCAACTAATTCCCACCACCAAGGAAGTAAACATAACATACATAAAGTGGCCAATGAAATTTAAACCGTATTAATTCTAAACTCTAGCGAGTTTGTGTCCATTAGGAGTTCAACTCTGAGCACAGACACTCCCCTGCAAATGCGCGCCCTGTCTTTGTAGTGCTTGCCAAACTGTCTGCAATACCTTGGCGCGCCGGCCCTATAAAAAGCCACCTTGCTACACAATTCTCTATCAATACAGAAGCTGGGCATCGGAGGAGGTGTGATGGCAAAAGTGGTTGTGGTTTTCGACTTCGACAAGACCATTATTGAATGTGATAGTGATAATTGGGTCGTCGAAAAGCTAGATGTCCACGACTTGTTCGCTCAGCTCCTTCCTTCCTTGCCTTGGAACCGTCTCATGGTTTGTTCTTGAATATGCATCCATGTTAATTTCTTGCATTTATCACGCATTATTGATTTTACTATTGTTGTGTGTTGGCAATGATCAGTCTGCAAACAGTGGTGACAACACACTTGATTCTTTGATAGTGGTAGGAGAATGATTTTCTGTTTGCTTTCCTAAGGGAAAGGCAAACAAATGTTCTTGGTTTTCTCTCTTGCTCTATTTGTTTCTTAATGATCCTGGAACATCAGATGGGTTTGAGTAGTTAGTTCTAAAACTCGTGTTCCTGTAAATATCAGGATAAGATGATGATGGAGCTTCACTCCCGAGGGAAGACAATTCAGGATATTGCAGAGTGCTTGAAAAAGGTCCCATTAAATCCCAGGATTATCTCTGCAATTAAATCAGCCCATGCTTCTGGGTACTATACCTCAACTGTTTTGTTTCTATTTTTGTTAGTGTTATTGGTCCAACTCAAAAGGATAAAGGTAGTCCTTCCTCAATCCCTAAATTCCCATCCCACCCCTTCCAGCCTGGTTTTGTTTTGAATATGAAACTTTCTAGAAAAAACCTCATGCCGTTTCATTATTAAAACTCTGATATTATGTTAAAGAATTATCTCACCCAAAAGCTTAAGTTATTAGGTAAGATCTCAGGGTATAATTTATATCATTCTTTTACACATCTCATCAAGTGAAAATCCTTTAGACTTGAGACTTGCACAAGTTCATATTACCTTGTGATTATTTTTTATCAAATAAATATAGATGTTAAGATTCGAACTCAAGACCAGTTGGTCATCAAAGCTCTAATACCATGTCAAAGAATCAATTCAATCCAAAAACTTAAGTTGTTAAGTGAGGTTCCAAGAGATGATTTATATTATTCTCTAATAAAGTTTTAATCGTTTGGCGTGGCCTTTTAGACACTACACATGCATGTGTGTTTGGATGAATTGAACAATTGGTCTTTCAAGCTAAGATCGGTTAGCATCAAGACTAATGTCCTCATATTCTAGTTTGCCAATATGAGTCCTGGGTATATGATGTATCAGTTCACAAAAATCTTTAACTCTGCATATAAAGAAGACATTGCATTAACATATGATGCGTAATTTGTTCAGGTGTGACTTAAGGATAGTAAGCGATTCAAATTACTTCTTTATCGAGACAGTCTTGAAACATAATGGGCTGATGGATTGCTTCTCCGAGATCAACACAAACCCGAGCTATGTTGATGCAGAAGGAAGGCTTAGAATCTTACAGTACCATGATGTTAATAAGTTCCCTTCTCATGGGTGCACCAGCTGCCCTCCCAACATGTGCAAGGCAAGTTCACTAGTTCCCCCCTCTAGTGGCATTTTCAACCCCTACCAAAAGAAATTATAATTTTTGCATTTGCCTGAAAAATACCTTTTCATGCTGATGGCTGAACTTGGATAATGAAAGGAGCTAAAATAAAGAAATGAAAAAACTAGATAGGGAGTTTTCAATGAACAAAGCTAGAATTAAGAACTGTAAGGATATTTGGCTTACCAAAAGTTAATTTCTCAATAGGGTCTGGTGATGAAAAGGATCCAAGCTTCTGTTTCGGCCGAGGGAGAAAAACAGTTCATCTATGTTGGTGATGGAAAAAATGATTTCTGCCCAGCTTTGACGCTTAAAGAAACAGATGCGTTGATGCCCAGGAAGAACTTTCCACTGTGGGAGCTCATTTGCAACAACAAAATGCTTGTCGAGGCAAATATTCAGGAATGGAGTGATTGGGTGGAGCTTGAGACTAAGTTGCATAATTTAACGAATACTATCTTTATTGAAGAGAAATGCAGTGTAAGAGCAGATCAATTGGTTCCCAGTTGATTGCAAGTTTCAAACGAGTTCCATTTCTGCACCTGATGCTGTTAACAGAAACGTCCTTCCAGTTCCTCAGTAGGAGCTGGAGATATATTCGAATATTATGTTTCTTGTATGATCAGCTATGGTATTATGACATTAGTGACCTCCCTCTCCCAGGAGGTCTCCTGTTGGATTCTCTCCTTTGTAAAAATAAATAAACCTACGGTAGCATGGCTTTGAATCTGATTGGCAAGAAACTAGAGGGATGATTTGCCCGATTCATGTTGATGCGTGATTGTATAATTCTTAAAGAATGATCTGATAAGTAATGGGAATGGTTTTATCAGAAGTGACTTTGCTAATGACAGGTATATCAATATCAGCATTATAAAGTGATTTCCATGAAATTTGGAGAAGGACGTAAGAATACACTTAAACCATACAGTTGCAAAACAGTTCATCTATGTTGGTGATGGAAAAATTGACGCAAGAATACACTTAAACCATACAATATGCACCCACAACCACACCCTGTCTGCATGTCATGAATGATAGCAGAGCCCCGCCACTCTTATTAGAGCATTTCATTGAATTAACATAAGACATGGGCGGTAGTGATTTCATTTTCGATCCCAAAATTCAACCAATCAAGATCCCCGCATGGTTCATAGAACAACTTCTCCAGCTTGGCCAAATAAGAACAATACCTCATACTCGAAGGATATCCTGCTGCCACCACTTTTGCTATTATCTAACGCTACTGTCTCTGCATTCGGCTACCGACAAGATAAACCACTCGTTATCTTTCAAGTGACAACTCATTGACACAATACAAGAGAGGGTGGTGGCAGTTACAGCGTGCTTTTGGCTCCGGTCGACCTCCCATGCACGAGTAATTTAAAAGGAATCCAAGCAAAACTCAACACCCGTTGGTGCTCAAGTCTTATCGCAGTTGCTCGTTGTCAACATGAAGCTGAACAAAATTCCAGAAAGGCTCCCAATATTTTAGTTCATTCAATACCATATCAGTAAAGAGGAAAGGGGCATCCCGCTTGCCAATGCATCAGCAAGCTTAAATTACAAAAAAAGTTCAAAAACCTGCCAAAAAGCTTGCACTCCTACCTTGTTAACAAAGACATAACCGAATTGGGCATGGAACCCGACAAGAAAAAATATGTACGTACTATAAAACCTGTGAAAACACAAGTTCAACGCCCACCCTTTATTGTCACCGTCATTATTTGCTTAGAATAAAATCAAGGATTTACAACTGAACCCACTCTCAACCTGGACTGTAGTTTATGATTAAAAATAAAAGAATGGCAACATCTGCTTTCTTTCTAAATATTTTTCCCTTGTATCTTTTCCTCCTTTCCTTATATCTACAATCTTCTAATCCTCCCAACATTTATAATGTCCCAACCAATCAAAGAAATTACAAACTCCTCCAATAAATAAGATTACAAAAGCATTCTCCCCAACCATCTATATCCTTTAGACTTCAAGAGATATTCGTGTTTTTATCGGTTTTAACTTCAAGCCCATGCTTTCCGGTGAGAGGAGCTCCGGGGAAATGCAAATTGGACTCAAAGTACTTCTTGGACTAACACTTAACTTTGGAGGCCTGTACATACCGTATCCTGTGAGAAAGTACTCCATTGGTATTAACATGGCATGAGGCTGCTCCTCTGTCACCATTGACCCACATGCCTGAACCTGTAGACCACCATAGTTTCAGTAAATAAAAAGTGCTCCCTCAGTTTTACATACACACACAAGCCACATTTTGAAAGTTGGGGATATAGACCTGTAATGCATACCTCTACTAAGGCACAATATCTTCTGTCTAGTTCTGAGGTCATGTCAAGAGACTCAAAATGAAACGGAGAGTTCTCGCCAACAAATATTAGTGAGCAACAAAGTAGTTTTCTCAATCCATTACTAATGTCTTGTCTCCTGCTAGAAAGCAAAGAATAACAAACTTAAGTTTCATTACATAGCATGAGTTTGGCATTGTTTCATTAAAACAGTGCCCCGTGCCTAAAAATAAAAATAAACAATACTCAACCTACAAAGCATGGACTTCTATCATCTACGCTTGTTAGATGGGTGCATGAGCAAGAAAAACTATTACAAAAAACAGGCATTACCCATTTATTGCTTCAAGAAATCGCCATACATTTAAACTCTGCCTTTCATCCAGCAACTGAAGAAAACACATGCCATCAAGTTAAGGTAAGTATGGGTCTTGACTGCCAATTATTAGTTGATTTCAAGTTCTGATTTTACATGCGTTATAATTAAAATGAACAAACATATGGATAGGTAAGACCGAGGACTAACTCTTTTGCAGGCCTGAACTGCATCTGATTCTGGTACTTGAGCACTACCACGAGCTTCCTGCCAACATCATTTAGAATCAAATCATTCAACCAATCCAATTTTGGATGGACTTAATTTATGACCTAGATGCACGAAAATACCTTGCTGAAATACCGCTTAAGTAATAATTCCTTCACAACTCCACACATTCCATAATAGTATAGTAAATTAGACAAGACCTGCAAGTAGATTAAGATCACATTAAGAATAAGAGTGAAAATAGGATAACTTGACTGCAAGCAGAACATAAGAGGGTCCAGGGAAGGAACCTTATTATACAGCCATTCTGTCCAAGAGGGTGCATTGCATAGAGGAGATATAAGTATCAAGCCAAGGACGCGTTGCCTGTATTTCATCTGTGGCCAAACAGTATAAAACAAAAGGACCAGTAAAAATGTCAGGTCAAAACAAAATTTAGAATCATGGAGAAGCAAACCATGAGAACTGTGCCAAGGAAAGCATACAGCAAATAGAGTAAGAATGTAAGCTCCAGCAGTAACCCCCATACACATCACTGCATCAAGTCTGACAGATGGTGAAAAAAAATCCATCAAATAAAGAAACAACAATGTTCATGATACAAAAAGGAAAGACAGTTAAACCCTTCTAAGCATGCAGCAGTGCACCTAGTTAGGCCATCTAAATGTGAACCAGGGTGAATTTGCAGCATGAATTTCAAATCAGCCGCAAATTACACGAGTATATGGAGACGGCATAGGATGACCCAACCTGTCACTCTTTGGTTGGGAAACTGAGCCCATTCAAGCCTATCTCATTGTTTATTTTATTTATTTTGAATTATTTATGTTAAATAGTTTGACTTGATGGGTTGAGCCCATAAATAGTTTGACTTGATGGGTTGAGCCCAATAATGAGATGTTTTAGGGTTTTACTATTTATATGTTTCTCTGTTATTTTGTAAAATGAGACAGTTTTAATGATTAATTAAAAAAATATTGCATATTTGCATATTTCCAATCCCCATTCTTCCTTTTTCTTAGCTTTCAATTCTTCGCTTCTTTTTCTAAAAGGTTATTTCTTTTATGCTTTAATTCTTTTTGTTCATTGTTCCGCATCAAATTTGGTATCAAAGCCAGGGTTTTAATTATTGTTACAATAAAACGATCTACATGCTTATGCTTATTCATAACCCTAACCCTAGATCCGGTTTGATCTAAAAAAAAGTGTCGTGTTCTAATTACGAAAAAAAAAAACACTGTTCATCATCAAAATTATTCTGGATTTGCATGAATCCCTTTGAAGTTGTAAACATATTCAAGCAAGTAATGTGCAATATAAACTTCGAGCTGATTTACATAGACGACATAATAAATTTAATATGGGAGACTATGTTATGATACGGATTAGACCCGAGCGGTTTCTTTCGGGAACTAATCGAAAATTGCATGCATGTAGTGCAAGGCCATTCAAAGTACTACAAGAAGTTGGTCCAAATGCTTATGTTCTTGATTTACCACATGATTTTGGCATTAGCTCCACCTTTAACATTGAGGATCTAGTTGCATACCATAAGTCACTTCCTATTCTAAATGATCCATTTGAGATACCACTTAACTCCCCTCTTGATATTCTTATTGAAACCTCTATCCCTTTCACCTTGACATCAGCACAAAAGGATAATATTGATGCTATTCTAGATGAACAAGTTGTTTTTACCAGGAATAGTGAGGTTCAACGGTTTTTAGTTCATTGGGTGGGCCGACCTGATTCAAATTGCATTTGGATCACTAGAGCTACTTTGCAGCAGATTGACCCAGATCTTTGAGAGTTCTATCAGAGCTGCCCAGCGCTACACTTGACAGGGTCAAGTTTCTCCAACCCCGAGAGAGTTGGTGGGGACACCAAACTCACACCGCAAATTACACGAGTATATGAACGGAGACAACGTAGGATAGCTTAGCCTGTCACTCTTTGGTTGGGAGACTAAGACCATTTAGGTCTATCTCATTGTTTATTTTATTTATTTGATATTATTTATGTTAAACAGTTTGACTTGATGGGCTAAGCCCGATAGTGAGATGTTTTAGGATTTTACTACTTATATGCTTCTGTCATTTTGTGAGACAGTTTTGATGATTAATTAAAAATATATTGCATATTTGCACATTTCCAATCCCTATTCTTCCTTTTTCTTAGCTTTCAATTCTTAGCTTCTTTTTTTAAAAGCTTATTTCTTTTATGCTTTAATTCTTTTTGTTCATTGTTCCACATCACCGACTCTTGAAAAAGAAAATTTTAAGCAAGTGTAGCGATATGTACTTACCCAAAATAGTTAAGAACCTCAGCAATTTGGTCTGCCAAGTCATCAACAGAAAGCAAAGGGTCATCAGGGCTAATTGTTACAGCTCCTAACTGCAATAACTCTTGAAGAAAGTGCCACATAAGAAACACAGGTAATACATCGCATTCCATAGAACCAGTAATTAGAGCAGTTTAGGCATGGAAAACATGAGGAACCAGGAGCTACAAACCTACCTCATGCCCAGGAGGACTGATATGATATATGCAAAAGTTGTGAAGAAGCAACGAGCATGCTTCAGGACAAAATAATAATCCTTGAAAACACGAGATATCTGTTTACAAAGTCCAAAAAGATAAGTTTAAGTCAAAGCATTGTTAGAAGTGTGTCTCCAAAAAAAGATAAAAATAAATAAAAAAAATAAAAACCCGGTATAGCCTATTGTGTCCGCAGAATCACACACTGATAGAGCTAGTAAAAATAATAAACCACCTCCAATTCAAATCCTGGTCCACAATGAGTACACTTTCATTGAAGTTGCATCTGTGAGCCTAGAAGCAAACATTTTTACAAGACCCGGACAATAGATCTCAATAAATTCCCACATTACTGGACAGCTTGATCTATTTCTTCCGCATGCATATTCCAAAACAAAAGGCCACCTAAACATCTATCAAATGCCTGGTATAAAAAACTTGACTAGCTGACTACGAAAAAAGCAATGCAAGGTCACATATTCATCTAAAATCAAATATCAATTATCAGCATGATGAATGAAAAAAAAAATTGAAATGAAATATGAAATGGCAGTTTACTTACGATTTAGAGCTAAATCAGGATAAGTAACAAGAGCTGGTTTGTCTTGGTCTCCATATACAGAAACAGACACATGACCATAGCAAGTTTCAATAACATACTCCTGCAAACACGTTTCAAAATCGAATTTCAATCAGCTAAACACTCGAACAAAAATAAAGAAAAACCATTACCATCGTAATTGCAGGGTCTACTAATTTGGTAAAATGATCAATGCACAAACCAAGCATTCAAAAGGTAAACCTTTCATCCAAGAAGGACCACCTCTTCTTACCTCTCTCTCGCTTGCTCAACGAAAAAAAAAAAGGGATATTTTAGGCCTGCCCAAGTCAAGTATATTCTACAAGCAGATAAAAACTTCCATGGGCAGCACTTCTTTTTGACAAACAAACCTTTACTGACAAGGCAAAAAATCATCACTCAACTAACCAAATGCAGATCTTCACATAGCTAAACCATATTTGCATTCCTTAAATACCATTTTATTTATTAATTCAAGAATCAAACATCAAAAACACCTCTTGATTGTTAACCAAAACTAGAACCAAAGAAACACAAATAGAAATGGAAATGGAATCTTCAGGAATTAATTTCCACCTTATTCAAAATAAAAGAAACCAGACCAAAAGTCAGGATTCCTTTCCTAGGCAACAGAAAGTACCTTTCCACTAAGAGAAGGCGTCTCCATATCAATGGAGACTGAGTCACTTGAATCTCCCATTTCTTGATATTATTCCTCTCTGTGTTTTTCTTTTTCTTTTTTCGTTCCCTTCTCTTCTTGAAATTTGAGGGTTGTTTTCCCTATGAGCTATCCATCTCGTTCTGTCAATCGTTTATTCATTCTCTCTCTCTCTCTCTCTCTCTCTCTCTCTCTCTCTTAACACTTTAAAGTGTCAACTTGATAGCGAGTCACCGACGCTCGACAGCGAACTCACGAGAGGCCCCCACACCTTGTATCTAACATGAGCCGTGGTTAATTTTAACCTGAGCTAGAGACCGACAGTTCGATGAAATTACCATTCTGTCCTTATTTTTCAATGGATATGGATTTCTTGACTGTTGACTTTTGACTAATAAGGTGCTTTGGTTAATTGTGGGGGCATAGAATTCGTTTAATCTAAAATTTTAGCCCTTAATTTAATTCATGTGGGATATTAGAAAAATTAAATTCAAGTAACTTTTGGGTTTTTAAAATACTCAAAATACATGGTTTAATCCAATTAGAAATTGAGATATCACATTTTTTTCAATATAATTCAAAAAATATATAATTATTTCTAATTAGTTTCATTTTGGAGTGAAAGATTGAGATATTTTATTATTTCTAATTAGTTTTATATTTATATTTTCAATTAATTATTCATTCAATTTTGGTAGTTTATAGCTTTGAAAAAGAAGAGACGTCATAGATACTTTTTATATTTATTATAATTATTTAACATTCATTAATTTCAAATACAGATGTCACGTTTTAATTGTGCTTTTTTTTTTTTCTATTGGTTGCAGTTGATGTAGTATAATTTACTATAATATGCTGCTTTTTGTCTTTAGATTATGCCAGATTGGTGATCCGCTTTATGTCACGTGCTATATCAAATGTTTTTATCCCGATAAAAAAACAAGAGAGAATCATATTTTTAAAAAAATAAGAGAAATTTAATAATTGAGTTAAATTTTGATAAATTTGAAAATATAATAAAAAAAGGCAATAATAAAAAAAAATTAAAAAAAAGCTCCAAGCAAAACTAGTTTAACACGCGAAATTCATGACCTGAACATGGGATATGTCAAGATTATATGTTTATCATGTGTACTAAACCATGAGCTCAGGATAATTCGATAAAAAAAATTGATGATAAATAAAAAAATTATAAAAATTAAAAAATATATAAATCAAGATATTTAATAGTGCAACACAAGTCAATTACTCAATTGTGTTTAATGAATTTATTTATTAAAATTAATTTATAATAGAAATTAACAAACACCTAAACTTTATTGAATAAAATAAAAGGAAAAAAATATTATGTAAGGTTGCATATATTAAAAATATCATAAAAAAATAAATATTTTTAATTTATAAAAATAAATTTAATTTATATGAAATATGAAATATATAAAAAAATTACAAATGAATCATACTAATCTCGTGAAAAATTAAAGACACTCAATATAATTTAAAAAATTATTATTATTTAAAAAATGCTAAATAAACCAAAACAAAATGACAGGAGGGGTATTAGTTAAAAACAAATTTAAAAAAATATTTAAAAAACATATTAATTGAAAAAAAAGTACCAAAAAATGAAAAGTCTAGGCATGTGGACCTAAAAGCCTAGAGCCTGCTATTTTTTTTCTTTTTTAAAAGGGTGGACTATAGGTGGCCCACCACCCGTATATTGTTTTTTTTTTGTAAAAAAAAAGAGAAAAGATAGACAATATGTCGCTCGCTATGGTAGACGACATGTCGTCTACTACCCCAAATCCTGACCACCATAATGATAGCTGGAAAATTGGGCTAACGTGTTTTTTACCCTAAAAATATGCAACTCATTTAAACCACAAAAACACCTTAAAAACAGCCTTATAACACTAAAAAATCAATCTATCAACCCATTAAACATAAAAAAATATTCAAACCATTAAATCAATCTAGGTAAAAAATATTGCATCCTTAACCTAGATCTGGTTTTTATGCTACATTGAGACTTAAAACAACCACTATAAGATTCCTTTCACCTAGTGTAATCTGTTGACACTAATTTTATCATGTTTAGTGGTCGGAATCATCACCAATGAAAAGTTTTTTCTCTTTTCACTAGAATCCAACGACTTCTCTCTCTTTTTCTATGAAAAAAAGACTGAAAATAAGAAAAACAAAGTTTGGTACCAAAATATATATTTTAAAAACCTAAAGGGACCGATCACCTTATAGAAAAAAAAAGCTAAGGGACTAAAATGTACTTTACAAACAAATTTGAAAGCGTCACATATGTTACTTGTTTTTTTTCATTTCAGTCTCATCTTTTTCAATTTAACCCTCCCTCCCTAAAAATAAGCAATTGGGTGCTTATTTTGGCTCAAAATAGCTCAATTATGCAAATAAGAAGTTCGAGAATCAAATTGAATTTTTTCAAAAAAAACCACTACTCCAATCCACATTGATTTGTAAGAGAGTAAACAATGGTTTTATGCATAGTAAAAACACCACAAGCTTTAGTGTTTGTTAATATATACGCAATAGATTAACTTATTATCGTTTGTAACTGTTTTAATTAATTGTCAGAGAAAAATAAAAATTGGCGTTGAGTAACTCTCTCGCATCTAAAATTAAAATTTTTACGATTTAATGTTATATAATGTGATATTTCTTGTTATGATTAGTACTAATTAGATTGTTGGTTTTGAAACATTTCCTTTACTAACTTAACTCTATTAGTTAAAACTAGGTACCCGGCTCATACTTTGCTATAGGTTGAACAAAAAAGATTGTTAATTGGTTTTTTATTTGTAACTACATATTTGATTGTGAATTTAAAATTTGATGTTTATAAAGTAATTGTTTTTAAATATCAAGACAACGACATCTTCGATCAACCCAAGCCAATCCAAATTACCCTACTAATCTCGTGACTATGTTCATGAACTTGATTGTCTTAGCATCATTTTTCTAAAATAATTTTTATTTAATTATATGATAATAACAATAAATATTATTAGAAAAAAAAACTAGATAAAATTTTAAAAGTAATAATGACAGGATGTAAAAAAAACCTTACTAATATTATAAAAATATGGTTATAATATTATTTGAAACACAAAGTAAAAATTAAATGATATTTAATAAAATAATATCTAAATAAAAAGATGCATTTTGAGTAGTGAAAAAAACCTTTATTTAACCCACTATGTCAATTTGGGTCCTTGTGTTTTTAATATTTTTCAATCAATTTGGGTGCAACAATGGTAATAGTAGGCAATTGTTTTTTATAATTAATCTAATATTATTAAGAAGATGTAACAAATATGTATTGTATTTCACCACCAACCAATCATGTCGTGGTTTTAGCTCAATGTATCTAAGTAAAATTATAATCAAGTCCTTGCTTAGTGAATTACATAATCCAACTGAAAAAACAATAAAGGTTCGTGACTTATAAATGATGACTACTACACCCTTGCCCCCCCCCTCTCTCTCTCAACTATATTATAATTTCTTAAATTTCAGTCATAATTAGTTCTAGCTACTACGCTCTTGCGATTTTTTTTTAATATTTAAACCATGTTTGTTTGTTGGAAAATAGTTTTTTTTAAAGTGGTTTACATAGAAAGTAAATTCCTGGAAAGTGAATTATTTTCTGATGTTTAGTAATGTTATGGAAAATAAACTGGAAAACACTTTTCAGTGTTTGGTTATGTTATGGAAAATGAACTGGAAAATAATTTATTAATGAATTAATTTTTTTTCAAGTTTATCTAATATATATAAATATTAAATATAAATATTTAATCACTTACAATAAAAGAATGAAATATAAAAAGTATAATGATGAATTTTTTTTTATTATATTCTATATTCATATATAGCTTATTTTATAAAATATAACTATATATGTCATAAAATATTACAGAGATATAACCTTGTGAAATATTTCTTAAGTAAAACATATTAATATTTTTTTCAAATTTAAAAGCTTAAAATATGTTTTTTTTCGTATGAAGAAAGCCAAATAAGTTTATGGTATTAAGTAATAGTTAGATATTTGGGTTTTTTTGGTATGATGATTTTTTTAAAAGATAAAGAAATACAAAAATATTTTGATTGGTTTTTTGGATAAAGATTTTTTTTTTTACGGGTATGAGCAATTATCCCTTTAATATCCCTTTAATTGAAATAAGCATTAAGAAATAAATATAAATATCTTACATTAAACATAGCCATGCATAAATATTAAGTTTTGATGTCATACACATACATATTAGTTCAAATTAACAAACATAAACATGCTAGACCGAATTAAACAAGTAAACATACTTGTCAAATAACAAACATAAACTTTCTTATCATAGTAAAATCATCTTAGCAATCAAGCTTGTAGTAGTGTTGGTTCACAAAATTCTGAACCCAAATTTTTCTCAAATTAGCATTTTTTTTACCATAAATACTTTTGCCAACATTTCATTTTGGACCAAGTGATTAAATGCATCCTCAAAAGTGATCTCATCAAAGCCTTCAATTTTCATCACTTCTGTATATAGCTCATTACCATTAAGTTGATTTTTGTTGAGGCTTTGAATTGCAAATGCTACATCTCCAATCTTTTTAGACAACTTTTCAACACATCATCTTCATAAATGCGATTTCTCTTCCTATGTTGCCTTTTTTGTGCACTAGAGGAAGATGTTTCTTTTCTTTTTGAAGTTTCTTCATATTCTCCTTCATTTTCAATTGAAATTAATTGATCTTCAGTGTTCTCTTCCAAGTTGACATCAACATATGATTTGACATAATTTCCAGTTGCCATGTCTTTTCCAACAATAATTGTCATTGTCTCATACATATCAAGTTTTTTGTTGAGATACTTGTCATGATTGGGATGTGCCTGTTCATAAAGTTTAGAATATGCAATTTTTTAGTTCCTTGTATAACATTTTGGAAACAAAAATAAATATAAAAATTACAAAGAGTATAATATTTATCATACCTTCACTTCTTCATCATATACATCTTTTAAAATTGTAATCATCTTCAAACAATCATCCCAACCAAAGCCACTTTTATTTTTAAGTTTGGTTATTATTACTCATTCTTTTTTCGTAGACTTGATATGATTGTCTACATGCTTGGCTCACATTGCATGTTGAACTTTTGACTAATTTCTATAGCCACCTTAACAAAAGATTCTACTTTAAAGGTGGAAGAAGGTTTGTTTCCTTAAAGTGCCTCCTCAACTAATATGCTAAGTAACATGTAAGACATAGGATTAGACGATGTGAAGTGTTTGCCCTTGCATTTTTCATTTTGTGTGGTACTCATTTCTAAAAAAAAAATTATAAATTTATACAAAATAAAATCATACAATATTTAGATTTAATAAATTTAATATAAAAACTACAATTAATATTTAAAAGAGAATACATAAAATACATAAGAAATTATAATAAAGTCAACAAACAATCCAAATACATAACAAAGATAATACAAACTAAAACAAGACATAATAAAAACAAACACATATAATTAACACTCAATTACTAGTTTTCTTTGAGTGTTATAGCATTCCACATGGTTGATGCAATCATTTCTGTTTTTGTTATCCTCTCCTTATTCTCTTCTCTCTCCTCTTGTTAACTTAAATTGATTGTTTATCTAATTGGTTCACTTTTCGAACATATTTCTTCCATAAGAAAGTCATAAAGATCAACTCTCATTATGTGATTATGAATAATACAACATGCAAGCACAACATCTACTTGTGTTTCATAAGACCAAAAAGATTTTCATCAATTGATCTAAAACGACTCTTCAAAATACAAAACCCTCGCTCATTAGCGGTTCTCAATAAAGACCGTTGAAGATTAAATAGCTTTTTTTTTTTCTGGTGAATGTTTTGTAAACTCATTCAAGTGATATCGAACTCCACGAAAAGAAGAAATGATTCCTTTACGAATACCATAACCAGCATCACCAAGATAATATTTCCCTACAAATTTAAAAAAAAAAACCTATTACTATCTTTATCTAATTAGACATTTTAAATGTTTATTGCATATAATAAATACTTTATTATATACCTTCTGGAATTTTTAGACCACTAGGTCTTGATAATGTATCACCTAAAAACCGTGAATCATGTGCACTTCCTTCTCAGCCAGCTAAAACATATATAAACTTCAAATCAAAAGTTATAGCTGCTAAAACATTTTGTGTTGTTCCTTCTTTTCAACCTCAAAACTTTCCTTGAATCTCAACAGGAACATTTGCAGGAACATGGATACCACCAATTGCTCCCACATAATCCTATATAAACATGAAAAAATAATTTATAACATTTTCTTTTAGATGTAATTAATTAATGTATAAAAATATTGGTATTGTTCTCATATCTTAAAATAAGGATAGAAGCTTTGATTATTCATTATCTTTGCAGGAACTATATCCCTTGGGTTTTTAATAAGGTGTTTGTATAACTTAAGAACTGCTTTAAAATAATTCTAAAGTAACGATGGATAGTTTCAACAGACCTATAGTATATACCACTAATAAAATGAAATCTTTGGTTTTGGCCTCCAATTTGTAAGAACACAATTATTTGCTCCCTAATAGACACATTTTGAGTTGATCGTAATAGGTCACGAATTGTGAGAACATCACACAAATTATATAAGACAATTGGTTTCATACTAATTTGTTCAACGCAATGTCTATCACCTCGATTCAAAATGCTATCAATGTAGAATTCTCGTTAAGCAATTGCATTTATACATGGTTCTCTTTATATATAAATTTTATTTCTTTCTTGTTCAATAATAGCTACCCCTATAGCTATCACAAATACAACTACTGCCATACATGTTGCATGAATAATATTACTATCCATAACAAGAAAGTGAAGTTTTCTGATAACAAAACCTAAAAATTTGGGGAAATAAACATTAAAAAAAAAGCATATAAATATTTACACAATCAAAACAAGAAGTTATGCTCAAAGAAGCTGACAATGTATAATAGTTACGGCAATGATATCTGATTCCCTAAACAGAGAAGGCCTTAAAGTATATTATTTTATAAATTCTCAAACCTTATGTTTCACGGTCTGAACATATACTTTTATTGCAAAATTATATGTTCAGACCCTTTACGATTTTTCTACCAAACCTTTCAATTTTTCTAACACTTAACTTGAACTTAATATCACTGACATCTTTATTCATTTGCTTTAAAATACCAAAACAAAAAACAAACAGAAAACACACATCATCAACAGAGACCCAAACTTTAATTATGGAAATGCAGATTTTCTCGCCAACACCACATAATCTCAAAATTTATAGGAAAGCAGAAGAGAATGAGAAGGAGAGCCAAAGGTAGCAAATTTGGGATTAGCCTTTGGAAATAAGGGTGTTTTTCCATTTAGGATGGGAAAGGATGAAGAGAAGATGATGCGATGAGGCATCATCGGGTGGGTTGGGTTCTACTAGAAAAGAAGTAATTGAAGAAAAGGAGAGGCAGAGGAAGAGATAGAGTGGAATTGAAAGTAGATCTTTCCCATTTAAACAAATTATTCCTCTCATATTATCGCTCGTTCACTTCTCAGCGAAAGGGGATTTCTTTAGGCAGTGCAAAGGATATAGAATTGGTATATTCAGGTTCGTTTATTAGTCCTTCATATGAATGAATGCTTGAATTGATGATGGGAAGAGGAGGTCAGGAGGTTCAAAATACGAGTCCAAAGGCAGGGTAAGAAAGGGTAAAGCAAAGCTCTGTTGTTGGGTAAAGCAAATAGGGACATGCTAGAGAGGAAGTTTATCGGAACATCATGTAAAGGGAGTGGAGAGATCAACTATGAAATTGAAAATGGTTTGGAAAAAATCACGAAAAACAAGTAGGGAGATCAACTGGAATGAAAAAAACAGAGCATGGGTTGCTGTGTTTTTTTCCATAAACCAAACAAAACATCAATGTTTTGTTTGGTTTCTGTGAAAAAAATAGAAAATTAAATAAGATTTATGCCATTATTATAATTACAGATCTAAACAAAGAAGATGAAAATATAAGGCAAATAATAGAGAGACATTTATGGAAAAGGAGTTACCTGAAATAAGAGGAATATGCTTCAATTGTTCTTGGTAAAGAGATGTGCTTCAATTGTTTCTGATAAAGAGATTTAAGAGAGAGAGAGAGAGAGAGAGAGAGACAGGGATTTGTATTTTGTATCGTGTTATGTTTTTTTTGTAAAGAAAGGAAAGTGTTTTCCTTAGGATAAGAAAAGGAAAACACTTTCCTGCCATAAAGGTTTAATTTTTACTTTGACCGGAATTCATTTTCCTTGACTAACTTTCCGTATGTTTACCGAACATAGGAAAGTAAGGAAAATGGTTTCTAGGAAAGTGTTTTCTTGAAAACAAACAAGGCATTAGTGTAATCACGAGACAATAGATTGCTCATTTTCTTTTATAGACTACCCTAATAAATTACAAGGCTACTTGTTTGTTACACCTAGCTTAATTTATTTTGGATCCTAATAAATTTAAATGTTTATATTTTCCATACCCTTCTTCAGTATTCTTGATGAAGTTCATACATCAAACCTCAATTACAATGGTTATTGCTGCTTTGCTTAATTCGTGACGTTTTTATTCCCCTTCTTTCGTTTAGTTTTGTGTATATGGTGTATGCTCTTTGTCTCTGGCCAGTGACTAAGTTGACTTACCACGTGGCATTTGATCTCTATTTCCAGATCGGATTAAAATAATAGGATAAAAAATAATTCTCATGATGTTCTGAATTTCAATATTCTTATAAATGAAGTTTGTTTTAATGTTTAAATAGTGGTAATTACACATTCTAGTTAATATTTCTTTTTTCAGAGTTCACGAAGTTAATGGTTATTGATAAAAGATATAACACCTACAAAACAATCCATTTTTATGAGATTTAGGGACCATTTAATAATAAAATTAGTGATTTTTAATAAAGGATTCCAATAAATCAGAGAATGACCCTCAAATTCTAAGAATATAAGTGTTTATTCTTATTTGTGTATGATAAATTCTCTAAGAATAAGAATATGAATGCTTGGGAGAATAGAGAAATATAAATCATCCAACAAATTAATTATTTCATCAATTTCTCAGTCTTTTTTCAAGTCACATTGAAAATTCAACTACAACTAAATAGCATAATTAAATTCATTTTAATCCTCATCAATACAACAACACATACTAAATACACATAACTAACAAACATTTACTTTGGTTCCAAAAGTTCTCATTCCCACTCTTAAATGGCGCCCGACCCTACATTCATTGTTGCGATGTCGCGGTCGCACAACTTAATTACCCTAACTTAAAACACACAAGATAGTATAGAGCAAGTAAGGGGTCGATCCCATGAGGAAGGTTTAGTTCAGATTTTTATGCTATATGTTATGTAATTGAGGGGGTTTGATGTGCAATGATCTAAACTATGGTAGAAATTACAATAGCAAATAAAATCAATTGAAATTGAAATATATCAAGAAAACAAACCTTGGTCGCAAGCACACATCCATCTACAGAAATCACAACCGATCCTTGAAACGAAACTCCAGTTTATATTCTGAATTTTTATCTTTTCTTAACGTTGATTAATTAACGGATCCGCCGTATAACTAACCCTAACTAACAAACAATCACAGTGTCCGCACTAATGATTTAATCCAATGATAGCCTTAAGATCTAGATAAATTCATTAATCTTAACAACCAAGTTGTCAGCTTGTGTTATTTTGATCGAATGTTCTCCCTAAGTTTAATAACGTAGTTCCGCTACAATTATCAAGCTTAGTTGCTTCACAAGTTTATATACCACAACTCCGGTTTTGATATCAAACTTAGCAATAGATTGTTCACAATAATAACTTAGAGTCCGCTCTAGCAATTAAGATAAACAATCATAGGAAATATGCATAGGAAAACAAACATACTCATTCATAATACAAACCGAAAATAAATGAAATAATAAATCTCACAGTTCTTGAAATATGAAGGTGTTTGCGTCCTTGCAACCAAGAAAATGAGCTTAGCCTTGCATATTTATTGAACAACTACTCCTAAAGATGAAAGAATACATGATTTCTGATTTGTAGGGGGAGAGTTTGTGTTTCTTCTCTTATGGCTGCCACCCCTCTTTCTTTTATTCTACTGCACTCCCTTTCCCTCTCTCTTGGCTCTCTTCATAGCATAAACTTAGCTGCCTATTTATACACAAATTGTAAGTAAGAAAAATCAAAGTTCAAGTGTGAACATCAAGAGATGTTGGTAGCGTGAAGGCGGCTGGCAGCTGGTTTGTGGTTAGTGATTTAAGGTTGGTGGCTGCCTTCCTTGACCTTCTGGATTGATTTACTTGAGGAGCTAAATTGCTGAAATTAAAACTTGGATGTCGGTTTTGATGCTTCGGGATGTAATTTGGATTCGTTTCTTCACGAAACCTGTTTGCTGGCAGAATTCAGTTGTCATCTTTGAAAACTCATATCTCCCTCATATGACATCATTTTTTGCTAAAATTTGGAGCGTTTGTAGGACTTTGAGTCAGACATCCAAAAAAATTTAGTTTGCATCAATTGGATATCTACAACTCCAGATATTAAATGTTTAATAGACAAAGGTCAATACTGGCAGAGTGTGAGTTTTGACTTTGAAGGATGTGATTTCCATGCTCTTTGTATTTTTATTTTTCTTGACTTAGATTTCCAGAAAGGTATGGATGTTCGCTTTCTAATGCCACTGGAATCACTTCATTTCGACTTCTAGAACTCACTCTCTGCACAAAACATCGACTGAGGGTCAAATTTGCCAATTACCTCCAATTTACTCATTTTTGCATCTTTCATCTAAAGGTGCCTTCAAAACATAAAACAAAGAATATCAAGGCATTTTATATATAAAACATAGGCTAAACACTAGTTAAATGTGGGTGAAACTATCAAATAATATGGTTACATCATTCATCATTAACACCTAATTTTTCTTCTTCAATTATGCTTTATTTAATGTCATTTACAGCATATTATATCCCAAGAACATCACATTTTCACAATTTTACTTTTCCTCAATTTAACATTTAAGAGCCTTAATTTAAAATTTAAGAAGTTTGCATAAACTTTGTTAATCTTTACTTAAACTTGTACAATCGAGTTTATATCGTCTTACCCGATAATGATATGAACTTCGAATATTAATCAGTCGAAGTTTTTTGCTCCTCGTCTTTTTTCCTTTTAATGTCGTGAGTTTCCTCTCTTTACTTCCTTTTCCTCACTTGATTTTCTCTTTACTTATTGAGTTATATATGTTCAATACTCATTCCTTCATCTATCTTGCCTTAAATCTCAGTTTCTCTCAAGGGTTTTAGTGAGGAAGTTCTGAATTTTTTTTTCTCTTCTAATTTTTTTAACACTAATCTGCAGTTTATAAAGGAAAAAGAAGCTGAATTTCTAGTTTTTCCAGCTTTTTTTATGAAAATGTCGTTAATGAGCCTATATATTATTTTTTATCCAACTATTGATATTCTCGCATCGCCTTTCCAAACTTAGATTAACCTAAAAGTTAACCCAAGATAGAGAAATGTGTCAGGAGGCTCACCGCAAAGTTTTAGTCTAATCCGACGGTTGGATTGAGAGTTATAATCAATAGTGTAAAACTAGTTAATATGTAATTTTACATCGAAATCCAAATTTTCTTATTCAATCATTGCTAGAACCATATCGATTATTTTAATAAGTCCTCTAAACCTTTTTATATTCCAAAATATATTTATTTTTTCTTTTCATCATTTATTTCATTTATAGACTTACTACAATTTCATAGTAACGTTACTGATTTTTAACCAAGGTTTACACCAACACTTTTTTGCATAGTTCTTTCTTGACTTTTATTTCTAATTTTAATTTAATTCCTCAAAATTATCTTTTCATTCTCAAAACACATATATTTTAATTTTTTTTCCTAATTCTTCTATCTATCGAAACTCGTTACCGGTTTTTATATGATATATACTTCATTTGATTTTTATTTTATTTTTTGACAATGTAGGCAAGTGTCTACATTGCCAACGGGCTGTATCCATCCATGTCCACGGGGAAATCAAAGAAAGAGGAATTAAGCTGGAAAAAAACAAAGAGCTAGAAATATAAGAACCATTTCTATTAGCTACAGGTTTAAAACCATATGATAAACATGAATGATTATAATCAACGAAACACCATTGCATGATCTACTAATATTGTAAGAGATGAAATTGCTAGGCTCATGTATTGCTTACCAGAATTTAACTCTAGTTTCAATGTTTGCTAAAAGATAATATCTTACCATAAATAATTTTATTATCATATATTGAAAGATTAAAGCATAAATCTAATATTTGCATATAAGTTGGTTGTTATAATTTTAGACTTTGACATGATGACAAAAGATCTCCTTCTATCATCTAATTCTATGGAATTATCTGTTGAGTTTCTTGAAACACATATAAGCAACGAAAACAATAAATTTTAAAAAAAATTTGGAGTCCCAAGATCCTGTTAGATAGATCTAAGTTTGTTTACGGTTTATATGAAAATTACCTAAAGATCAAATGTTCTTTTCGGCTTTAAATAATTGCTTCAAGGTTGGGTTACTGCAAACCACTAGTTGTCTAAGTCTCTGGTCTCTAATGGTAATCCAAACGAACCACTAGTGAGATATCTCTTAAATACTTTTAGAAGAGAGAGGTTGTTTTGCCTTTGAGTTCTAGCTTTTTTTTTTCTTTTCCAGGTGTTCTATAACTTACATAGTTTCTATATTTTGTACTTTAATTAGAAAATAAGAGGTATAACATTCTATTTATAAGGAAACCTAAAAACACTATAAATGAAAAAAATATCAGTTTGCCCCTTAAATAACAACGCATATATTATTTTATGCTAATTTTAGAAATTTATTCAATCAAATCCTTACTTGATTATTTCTAGGTCTAGAATTGTAATCCCCTATAGTAATTATATTCTAGTTCTCAATTTCTAAAATTTATTTACAAGTCACATTTGATTAATCATTCCATTTTAATCTCTGACCAATAGTTTTTTATGTGTGTGACCCATTAGGTTCCCTAATAAGTTGATCCAAATATAAATTATAATCTTAAATATAATAGGATTAAATAAATTAATTTATTTCTCAATTCAATAATTGATTGATATATATATATATATATATATATATATATATATATATATTTGAAAATTTGATGTGGGATAAAAAGGATTTGAAGCCAAATAAGAAAGAAAAGAAAAGGCCATAAAAGGAGAAGAAAAAATTGTAAATGAGAAAGAATAGGGGTTGGAAAAGTATGCAATTTTGTAATTTTTATTCAATTTATCTACAACTGTCTAACATTCAGAAAAATAGAATATAAATACTAAAATCCTAACTAAAACAAGCAATTAGACTTATAGCCCACTAAATAAAATATTTAACAATAACTAAATTAAGCCTAATAAATAAACCTAAATAAAATCCAATAACACAGGGGTTAGACTATCCTTTATCATCATAGATCATACGATTGTGTGAACTATGTCTCGAGTCTGATGTCTCTATCAAGATCAAGTACAATATCTAACAACTTACCATGATCATCCACATATTACGAAAGTCATAAGTGGTTTGACTTAATATCTCAGTAACTAGTTTCTTAGTGTAATTATTATCCATTCATCAACAATATTTCGATTTAGACATTATAGCATATAGTGTATTTATTATGTCAAATCATATTTGTTCTTAACACCATAGTTATTGATTCTTTTAGTAAGATTTGAAACTCTTTTCAAATCTCATTTCACCTTATGATAAGATTTACAATCAATGTTATTTAAGAATAGATGAAACATTTTTCCTAGTTCGCCTAGGGTGACGGATCCTCTATTGATTACTCAAATACCTTCATATAGTTCATGTTATACCTAATATCATTTGTAAATATATTTATATGAACAAAATTAATATCATGTGTAACCAACTAATTGGTTATAGGGTATATACACTAACATTGTCCCAAAATGAAATTACCAATTGTGGTTTGCCTATCCACTGTTTTAATTGTTGTCTCAATCAAGCTTATTCCTTTATAGATGCTATATTTTCAGCATACAAAATATTGTATACCTTTCTTCCATTGTTAAAACCATCATCATCATCATCATCACCACAGCATGATAAAACCTTTTCCTTCCTTTGCTATATTCTCACCAAGGTGACATTTGAAGAACGTAACTCCTTCATCCATTTCCTCGTTTCTTCCTGTTTTTTTGTTTTCTTATTCCACTAGTTTCTGTTAATTTTATCGATCTAGGAGCAATATAGAACATATTGTCTACAAAATCAACCATCTCTAGATCACCATCTACTTTATCCCCTCCTTCATTACTAAGGGGTTTGAAAATTGTTTTTCATTCAAACTCTTGTCATCCAACTTATCAGGCTCACACTCAACTCTTAATTTACAAATAATGGCTTTCGTATATGTCTTAGAGATGTTACTATCAAACACCCTTTGACACGATCAAAGAGTTGATGTCTTATCCCAAGTGCAGGAGTGTCACAGTAATAAATAACCCGGCAAGACCGGGGTCGAACCACAGAGAGGTTAATTATATAAATTATAATTAATAAAACAACAACAACAACAACAATAACAACAACAATAATAGTAACAATAATAATAATATTAATAGTAATAATAATAATACTCAGTACGTGGCATTGTTATACCTGAGAATGATCTCAAAGATCAGGTCATAGGTTTCCAGCCTATATACCGAGTTTATGAAAAGATCAAAGAGATATATTATATAATATAAACAGATTTCTGATGCGAATGAACAAGGCAAGACCAACAATGTCAGGATCGTTGATCAAACACAGAGCATACTTAAAGTACATAAAATATAATAATAATAATAATAATAATAATAATAATAATAATAATAGCAATATTACTAGTAGTAGTAGTAGTACTAATAATAATAAAAAAAAGAGGAAGAAATTAATGAGAACTTTGAGATGGAAGATTAATGTAAAGATTAAACAATGATAAAAATAAATGTCAAGGTTAGAGGGTTCACTAATAGTATTAGAGATAAGTAAAATATAAACTCTTTATAAATTATCAACATGATCATATTAATCATCTTATTTACATAATACCATGCTTACAAATTTTATCAGGTATTCATGATGCTAACTTATGTTGACAACAAATCAAGTTCCTCTCATAATAACGATGTTGGCCGAAGACTATGAAGGATCAAGTATTTGATGTACCAAGTGTTATACAACACAAATCTAGATTAACCATTTAACAAGCAAGGTATTAAGGATTAATAAGATAAAAATGATAAGACATGTTAATAGC
>Ga0325403_1000834_pt1 | contig 23850 bp, 20 predicted proteins | sample PopdelMetagenome_19_FD_205665 | JGI IMG/M metagenome (GOLD analysis project Ga0325403, IMG submission 205665) | Populus deltoides microbial communities from Bellville, Georgia, United States - Xylem-PdKOR-R4 | ecosystem: Host-associated > Plants > Phyllosphere > Stem > Wood/Secondary xylem... | reverse complement strand
TCCCAGGGAATAAATTGTAAACTAGAAAGAAATGCAAGTGTTTATTGGAGGATGACATTACAAAATCCCCCCGACAAAACATTCCAACAATAACGTTATGAATCTACAGCAGGCTTTTGTGTCTTCAATCCAAATAAATTCTCAAATACTTTTGGGGCCATGGGAGGAATGTTCATTGGCTGAGGGGCCATGAAATTGACAATCTTTTCATGGACGTTGTACCTGAAAATTGTGATTGATAAGGAAAAATCAATGAAATGCTCTGGGTTAATAGAGATGAAAATGACAGCACAGAAAATGAGCCCTCCCGTGCATGTACCTGATCTTTCGACTCTTTGAAGCACGTCGATCAACAATCTTTCTCTTCTTAGTTTGCAACCTTTTTAGAGCATAAAAGGTCGCCTCTGCAGACAACCAATAAGCAAGATTAAAGACATTAAATAAGTGCCGGGCCGGCACTTGAGGAAACCATCTGATCCTCTATCTTGGAAATGAAGAATGTGAAAGTGAAAAACAGCCACCAATTATAGCTTTATGGATCCTTGGGGCTGCAGGTCTAATATGGTGAAAGTTTCCACACGAATTATGAATATAAGCAAATAGGATGAGATAGAATACTCACCGGTGGATGAGGGGTCGACATTCTCCAAAAATTCTTTCAATAACTGCTGATAAAATTCGGTGTCATTTAGAAGTTCAGGATCACCATCGGGACATGATTCCTAATTAGAATTGAAAGATTCAGCAAAACTGTTAGGCTGGCAATCTCCATAAAAAAAAATGTTATAATGAAAAGAAAGAAAAAGAACAGAGAATTTCCCAGACAAAATAAGAGGAAAGAGAAAAGGCCTCCGGGGAAACATCATGTCCGTAGAATCAGGCAATCAATATTAGGATTCTATCAGAACACTTTCACGCGATAGCTGATGAGATGTAACCTGACTTCAATTGAGTGTCTGCTTAGGCCTTTTGCTTAGCCTGTTCTCACTCCATATCTCAATTCTAGCTCGGTTCTTAGCCACATTACTAGGTGGAAATGTGGAATACCTAAACTTACCAAGTTTGAACTAATATGAGAAAATGATATACAAATTAATCATTCACAACATTACCTCTCCCCTGGCATTGCTCGTCAACTCGGGAACCTGCCCGTTAGTAAAATTCAGGTAGTCAGTAACAGCAAAAGGAAAAAAAAAAATCTGAGCTCATCATACCATGAATTTTGCATCATTTCTTAGACTAAACTACGAAAAATTGCCAATTATCTTACAGCTCCAAAAACACCAATGGTTGATCTTCTTTGTTGCATTTGCCTGACCATTTTAGTTGGATCCCTCATATAAGCAGCAACTTGGTCACTGATATTCTGTGATTGGAAAAGTAAAATCCAGTGAGTTTCATCATACACTGGACAGCATAATGGCATCATCAGCTGTAGAGCCAAACCTGATTAAAAGCCTGCAATTTTCCTGTCATAGCAGCAGCACCAGTTGTCACCTGTGTCTTTCTCTGCCATTTATCTATTGATTTGTTTCGGAAAGGAGCTATTCTACAAGATACATGCATTTAAAGTTTTAATACTTAATTCATGTGTTCATATCCACAGCAGTTTTTCACATCCCGATTCTAGCTGAAACATATCCCGAGTATGAACGCTAGTTTTCCAATATGAAAAGGAGGAAGAAGCATTTAAATTTTAAATCTGTATGCTCTATTAACTGCTCAGGGAATCTTTACAAACAGTCCTTGAATTGTTGGTCATTTGGATGGAGACCCCTTCTCTTTTTCTTTTTTTTCTTTTTTTTTTTTGATTGACAACTCTTTACTATGTTAAACTATTAATAAGTTCCTTATTCTTTTTTGTTTGGATTGACACCCTCTATATTCCTTTAATTTTGATTTCTTTTAATTTTGATTTTAATACGTGAACTATGATGTGTTTGGATTAGCACTACTTTTGTCACCATCGGAACTCTACCTTTCTGACAACTAAATCAACCCAAAAGACCACTAAAATAATCCTTTCAACCTCTCTCACAACACTTTTGATATCAAAATCCATTATCAAACTCCAATCAAACTCAAAAATTTGAGTTTTTAGTTTTTCAATTTAAAATTTTAAAGCCTCAAAACATTAAAATCTGGTGGTGGTGGGGTTTAAAATTCGTACAAATGAACTCACAACAATAAAACCTTTCATCCGGTGGTAATGCCATCGCTAACATAGCCTGAAACCTAATAAAGGAGCCCTCAATCATAGTTTATGTATTAAAATCAAAAGAAAAAAAATATAAGAAGTGTCAATCCAAATAAAAAAAATTAAGGGTCTATTAATAACTTACATAGTAAAAAGGGTGTCAATACAAACAAAAACAAAAGGGGAGAGAGAGAGAGAGATCTTCATCTAAACGATCAATAATTCAGAAGGTATTTGTATAAATTCACCTAAAAGATCAAAATAAAATAGCAATAGCTGTGCATCTACAGACAAATGTAATACCTCTTTTGCATCTCAGAAATTCTTAACCAATCTATATCCTCTTCGGCATCCGAATTTGTCGAATCTTTTGAATGCTTCTTAGTGACCTGTCCAGAATCGCCTTAAAAGAGAACAAATACATGGAAAAATTACATTGAGGTCCACTGTACACAAATCTTAATAAAGAAAACGTTTCAGGCTTTAAATTATAACTTCATGGACCGCTCTAACAAGAAAAGAGAAGGTTGCATGTTGAATAATCACAACTTGCTTAATACTAAAGTCAATTAATACTGCAGGAGGAAATTCCCAAAGCTTCAGAATCAAAGCAAGAAAAAATGAAGATTTATGCTGTTATATCTCTATTCATTCGGGAAAAAAAGAAATAAAATGTTTCATTCCAATATACAGGACTTATTTTTTAACCTAGGTCAGAAAACAATTTTATTGTTTAGATACACAGGAATTTCTTACTGCAAGTCTTTTAACTTTCAAGAGAGATTCCAATTCATACTGGATATGGAAATATCATTATAAACAGTGGAGAATTTAATGAAGAAAATCACAATTGAACATCCAGATAGAATACTAACTGTATCAGTAAAAGGTCTTAAAAAAACCATCAGCGACATCTAAAAATGGAAACAAGCATTCTAAATGCCTATTGGTGTTCAATTTGAAGACAGGCTGCAAATGGGTACCTCCTCCCCACCTCACGCTTCCCTTCCCTTCCAAACAAACAAAAGCGTGGTTATACACTTACATCACTCAATTTATTTTTCAATCATCTGCCAATTATAGTTTGTGTTATTCACATAATTCAATTCACTTGGACAACCAGATGCACATAATTCCTACAATGACAGAATCATTGCGCACAAATGTTTTAGTATGCTAGCCTCCAAATAACAACGGAAAAGGCACAAAATACAGAATATAGTAATATGAACAAGCATTTGCAATATACCATTAGAAGATTGAGAAATTGATGGATTCTTCTCAAGCAAAGCCTGATCATATAAAGTAAAAACAACCCAAGTTAAACAAAGAAATAGAAATTGATGAGATTAATAGCTGTAAAAAGAGAACAACATAAAAGACCGATGACAGCCATACCTCCTGTAGTTCCAGTAGAGATTCCAAAGTCTTCTTGGATGAGGTAATCACGTCAGCATATGCCATCCCAACTACTTCATCAGAATCACAAAATGAAGACCTAACCGGTTCCTGCAATCAATCCCTTTCATGTTTGATCAAAATGCTTCAAGCAAGTCATTGAGCAATAAAAGAGGTAGAGAAACCTAAAGATACCTGCGGTAATCTGTTTGAGTTTGCAAATGCTTTTTGAAGTAAGAATCTGAACTCAAGAGTTTTGTCCCAGAGAACCTTAAGAAAATAGTAGAGAAGTTTGTGAGTGTTTGATCACAGCGCATGAAAAATCTGATCAGAATATTTATCAAGTTGATCCCTTATCAATGATGATAGTAGCTATTGTAACCAACGAATATTGTGAAAGAAACCATAAGATTGAACACCTTCTGGTTCTTCACTGCTTGACCTTTAATGAGATCTTCATCCTTGTGGCGTTTAAGATTCTTCCATATATCTCTGAAATTAAAAACAAAAAAGGTTAATTAAAGCAAATCTATTAGAGTTCATGATCCTTGTAAACAAAGTTTCAAAAACAAGAATCAAACTTTTAAAAAGTTTGTACAAAACCCAAATATTATTATAATTAACATTGTCAAATTAACAATAAAACCAAAATGTCTCATCTCACTACCTAATTGCAGTCTTATTATTCCCATATATTCTCTTCATGCTTCGAGAAAAAATCAAATTAACTGTAAACTAAAAAAAAATAGCAAAAAGGTGCATTCGCTTGTCCAAAGCTGAACCCTAAGCACATATTTCAAATATACCAAATTCATCGTGTGCTCTCTATACAGCTAGATGAAAAGAATATTTACCAAAAACAGAAGAGAAATTTGTCTTACTGCTCTTGATTGCGAAGATTCATATATTCTTTCTCAAGGTCTTCCATCTCGCCATCTTTTCCACTCTCTTCGTCTTCTTCTTCTTGCTCCTCTCCTTCTTCTCCATCCTCCTCGTCCTCATCTTCCTCTTCTTCTTCGCCGTCCTCCTCCTCCTCATCCTCTTCATCTTCGTCGTCTTCCCTATCATCATCATAATCTTCCATCTGCATTATAAATTAAATCAGTGATTAATTAAATCGTAATCGCTGTCAGCCATTAAGCAAAGCAACAGAGGAAAAGCCAAAACACGACTAACGGTAGTAAGAAGCTGCTCGCTTTCCATGTCATCAAACTCTTCAAAATCGTCACTATCTCTGCTTGATTTCCTTGACAGCTTCTTGGATAACCCCATTTTGATCTGAGAAAATTGTTTAATAAAATCAGTAATCATTCTTTCTTTCTTTTTTTCCTAATCACATGACAAAAGTTCAAACCCTACCAACTATATCACGGGAAAAGACGTAGAAAGTTACCTGCTGATTAAAGGAAATTGAAAAAAGAGAGAAAAGAAAGGAGAGCTTCAGGCGGGTGGGAGGGTGGATCTCTCAGGGTTTTAGTGCTGTCTGCTACGTCGTCTCGACTTAAACCCTATAATTGGGGGTTGAAAAGAGAGGGATGGGCAAGGGATAACTTTTATAGCTAAACGATGTGGGCTGGGCTGGGTGCGGCTCAAGGTAAATTGGGCTGCAAACTTTTATAATATTATAATTATAATTATAATTATAATTTTACTTACTATAGATTAAGAAAAACTTTTTCGCGTGGTAAAAGTGATTTATGAGAGATTATAATAGTAAAATTACGGTGGAAAAAATTATTTTTTCATGCCATTGGATGTATCTTGATATTTTTTTTTTTAAGTATAGCGTGAATGATGATCATATTTTAATTTAATTTTCTTTTTATTTTTTAATTTTTTTTCATATACCTTGATTTTCACGTTATTCATGGAAAAAAAACACAACAATACTTAAACTTCTTTTCTTTTTAAATTCAGTTCAAGTTTTATTTGTTTTATTTAGAAAAATCACTTCAAATTGAAAAGTTTTTTCAACTTTATTCTCCTTAAGTTTTTCATCTCTCGAATTTGATCCTCACTCTTTTTATTTTTTTAAATGGTTTATAGATTTTATTTGTTTCTTGCGATTTCATCCTTATTCTTTTTTTTTCTTGGCTCTTTTGTCAAAGTTTTTATAGTTTTTAATTTTATCTTTCAAATAAAGTTTATGATTTTTTCAATAGTCATAATATTTATTTTAGTTTGATCATTATTCTTTTAATTTTTTATTTGTTTTCTTTGCTTCTTTATCAAAGTTTTTATGGTTTATAATTTTATCATTTAAGTCAAGTTTATGATTCATTTTAATAATAGTAATAGTAATATTAGTAATGATAATGTCAAAAATAGTGATAATAACAATAATTTATTATGATAGTAATGGTGATGGTGATGGTGATGGTGATAATTGTGATAACAATACTTATAACAACAACAACAATGGTGATAATGGTGATAATAATTATAATTAAAATAATAATAGTAATAATAATGATGAAATGAATAATAGTGATAATAATTGTAGTGATTGTCGCACGTGTACGACATCGCGACGATATTTCAATCTTGTATGTATCTGGCAAATATGGGGAGATAAGAAATTCTTATCTTTTATCAGTGGAATGAGAGTCGTCACTTGGTATTTTGATCACTAAAAACCCTAACTGGTCCCAGAGATTGGGTACGGGGACTAGTTGCGTAAAGAGAAGGTATTAGCACCCCAAATACATCCTGTCTAAGGTAAGCTGCATTATTTGATTGTCTGATAAAAGTTAAAGGTATGATTGTGTTTTCTAGTTGTTGGTCTGTCTAAGATTTAAGAAAAGTTTTTTTCTATAAGGAGATTCTTATTATATCGGGTAAAATCTAACCATTCTAATATCAATAAAAAAAAACTTACCTTTTAATATCAAGAATACATTTTACATATAAATTTGTAATTTCAAATATTAAAAGATAATAAAATATATATTTTTGGGTATTTTGGGCTTTGCTACCAGCGTTAATCGTTGCGTGGTGATTTTGGCTTGTATGAAGTTTTTGTTTATTGATAGCAGTAATAATAGTAATATATGTTTTCTTTTCACTGTTTTCTCTCAGGATGATTTGTGGTCCGATGTGCTTTTGTGGCGAGTATGATTGTCCAATCAACACCATTTTACTCGTTGATAATGCAGACAGATTTCTGGAAACGTTGAAGGGGCCAGTAGACCACCAAGGCCAAATATCATGGACATTGCACATCAGATGCTTAATGACATTCCTTACCTTCAATTCAGTGAAATGCATAATCACAGTAGCAAATCACATTGATTTTAATGCAGTTCATCCCGATTTTGGGTTGCCCCCACTGCATTTGGTAGTTTGGAAGTCTTCTCTTCCATTGGTTAAGTTATTCCTAAAGCACAATGCTCCTACAGATTTCAGGTGCCACTTTGATTTATAGAATCAGTATCAAATGCTTCCTCTTAATTATTCACTTCACCTGTTAAGGTAACTCCCTATTCTCTCATTCCATTGAGAGTTGCCATTAAAGTTCCAATTTACTCACATTGCGGTTGCTTAAGAGTGCATGTTCATGTAACAGGAGTCTCACTCTCTTAATTTTAGGGTTATCCAAGTATCTCTCCCTTACATGAGCTCTAAGATAGTTTTTATATATAATGCCATCTGCAGTAGCTACCTAATTCATTTCAAGATTTTGACTCTAGAGCAATCGGTTTACAAGATGCTTATGGTTCTCTGCCTGCCACAACTGGTTTGTTTCCTAATTTGAAGTCATTGGATATTCATTTGTTTGCCTATTCTATTTCATTTTGAGGTTAGTCATTTATTTTGCTGCTAGTCCCTATTAATGCAGATATCAAAGTTGGAAATCATGAGGTTGCCTACTTGGGAGACAAATGAACTTGGGGAGGAAAGTTTTTGCTATGCAAAGCATGGAAGGCTTGTGGAGCTGGTTGTTCTATTTTTGGTGGCTCGAGAAAAGGTTACTTATGTTTCCTTAGTTAATAAATCATCTTTATCTCAAAATGATCGTGATTCTAATTGTCTAGATGATTGCACGACTCTTCGTGAGTTCATCATTTCTGAGCTTGCACGACTAAGTGCTCTTCAAGTGAAGCTGGAAATTTGTTGTGAAGACGATAAGTTATCAAGTAGCTGCAAGGAAAAGCAAAATCTGATGATGTCTGCCCTACTATTGCTTGAAATTTTTGAAAGGGCTGGCAAAACCATTGAGAGTCATCTTCAAAACCAGGTTGGTTGGATGATTTTCTAGGAATTTCTTTGCATTGTTTGTTGGTATATGTTGGCCCATGCTAGTGCTGCTAAGGTTTTGGTGTGTTTTTCTATCGTATATTTTTCAATCATTAACATATTTTCATTTGATGGAATCCCTCTTTTCCCCTGTAGACGCCACAAGAACAAGTAACCCGAGCACTTCAAGAAGCAGGCTTTTGTTTGGATGACAAGGACACCAATATGCACCATGTTGAAAGGTTGGATTTTCATGTTGTTTCTAGCTAGCTAATGGTTGTCATTGCAAACATATCATTTCTTTTAGATCAATCTGTCTTTTGGAATTGCTTGTTAATATTTTGTTTTGTACGATCATTTTTTGAGGGGGGGGCTCCATAGGAAAGGTATTAATTTGTTATCTTATTTATTTTTTTTCTTTTTGAACTTTCATAGTTTTTCATGGCCAAGTTTACTGGATTTGGGTCAAGTCTGGATTGCTAGAAAGAATGCAAAAAAAAGCTATCAATTGGTAAGGTTGGAATTGTTGTTTTTCATTTGTGGTGAGAGCTAGCATGTTGAATGTGTTTTCTTCCATTAGTTGCCTATAATTTTTTACTACTTTGTCCACTAGATTTCCAGCAGGAGTTAAGTTAACCATATTAACATGAATAAATTTTTAACTCAATTTCATCACTATTTTCTGACGGATTGACAAAATAAATTTTAATTTTTAACTATTATTGTATTTTAAATATAGAAGATTGTCGAACCACATACTTCGTTTAATAAAGTATAATTTTTGGGACTATATCTTTTTTATTTCCACAAAACTGGAAAATTAGAAAATACTCCTTTCGGAGGAAACATTTTCTTTTCAACTAGCATTTTTCTAAGCAAATATTTTATAGAACATCTAAATAATAAATGAAAGCAGTGTATTTCATGCTCTGGTCATGCTATTTTTGGCAATGTGTTTGAAGGGGCTTTTCTGAGGTGATTTTGGGCTGGAAAGGCATGAACTGAGTGATGTTTGGTGGCTTTTATATGAGGATGTCAAATTAATTGAAAAGAGCTTGAAAGCTCATTTGATGCCTCTTTAGTCCAAATGCATATTTGATCTTTAAACGTCAGCAGTTATTCAAAGTGGAGAAAGAATTCAATCTTCCAATCACAACAATGTACTGGAATGAAGTATAACAAGATTGACTTCAAGCCTGATGCGTTACTCGACAAAGATCTAAAATTATTATGGTACAACCAAGAGATCTCAAATAGTTGCTTTTAACTGATAGACAACTCAATAAAGCTTTGCAACGGTGTTGAGGGTGTGTTTATCTATGAAAAAATGTTCTAGATTTTCATGTGGATTTTTATGTAATAGAGAACTTGGGTCTGCTTGTTTTGTACCTATGTATTTTTCTATTTTAAGTTAAACTGGAAAAGATCCTTTTTTTTCCTATACTGCAGCTAATTCTAGGTAAATATGTTTTCTTGTTTTTATACTTGTATAAAACTAATTAACGTGGAAAAGGTATGAACCTTTTTCCACAAGCAAATGAAACCTAAACATTTTTGTTCCTGTTCTTGCTTGATTGGTGGGTTTATTTGAAACTACTTATTCTGTTGCAGCCAAAATATCTGTTTAAGGGATTGGACTTCTGAAAAACCAGTCACCTCATTGCTTTACGCACTTGGTTCAATGGACTCGGTTGGTGCTTGAAATTTTATGTTGTATTTTCTTTCTTTTCTTTGCTTTGTGGTCATTATTATCGGAATCAAGAGTTTTTAAAATAGCTTATCTGAATGACAGAGAAAATTACTAAAGACAATCAAGTCACACTTGGACAAAACTGAGGAGATTGGGGAGTTGGTTTGCTATTATGCCAGAGAAGGAGTGGTTAAGGTGGCTGCTCTGTTGATGGTGGCCTGGAAAAAGCTGATGGCCGTGGACTCATTTGACAGTAAACATGGTGCTAATTGTGGTAGAAGTAAGATTCGCCAATTTTTAATGAGTGAGATTGAGAAGCTGATTGACAAAGAGATACAACAGTTGGGAAAATCGACAAAGATATATATGGATAAGCAAAACATTTTATCGATCAAGATGTCTACAGATAAGTAAAATATGATGTCTGCATTGCAGTTGCTTGAAATTTTCGAGAGGGCTGGTGATGGTCTTGATCAACTTTTACCCTGTTAAATAGTTTGATTTTGTCTGTTAATTTTGTGAAGGGAATACCATCCTCTCCATATGGTTGTGGGAGGCGGCCCTTCCATATATTTTTGATTTTGGGATGCAGCTTTGCTGTCAAGCCAAGCTATCCTTTCACATGAAAACCAAAGTAAATCAATCCTCGCAAAGACTAGAGTCGAGGGTGTTAAATTTTGCATCCTCCAGGAAGTGGGCATCCATGGCACTATCACTCAGCAGGGCGTTGAAACGTGTTTGACTTATCTAGATGTCACTGATAAGGTATAATACTTCTCTTTTATGTGCTCCTGTCAATAAGCAATTTCGGGGTCACTGGAGGCTTACCCGGTCATTAACTTCAAGGTCTCGAGGGATTAGTTAAGGTGCGCGTAAGCTGGCTTAGACACCCATGGTTACAAAAAAAAAACATACTTCTCTTTTATGTGCTCTTGCCAATAAATTCATGAGCTACTTGTGCAGTTGCTTCGTGTTGATTTCTTTTTGACTTTCTTATTAAAGAGCTGCTTGTGGTTAAGAGCACCTGGAACTTGTTGTTCATCCAGTTTGCTGGGAATAACTTTTATTATCATTTGTTCATCCATTTCTACATAATGTTCTAAGTTGTACACTGCAGAATCAGAATTATGAACCTAAAGAAACCGAACCAAACATCATATGTAAATATAGCACGTAGAACAGAGAATAAAAAAATAACCAAATGGAAAGTAATACTGCTTCTAAAATACATGGCTGCTGATGGGGGAGAAAAACTCCGAACTAATTGATAATCACAAGACAGAATCACACCATAGCAAATCTTCGTTGCGCTGTCTTGCCTCTCAATTTTTCATGCTAGTAACTTCTATACTGCCTCATCTGCAGCCGATACAGCCATTTGTGGAAGATGTAGCCAAAATTCCTGTATTCAAAGTACATTATCACTGTATCCATGAATTGAAACTCGGCTACGATATCATCTCAAAGGGTCTCTCATGTCCCATTATCACTGTCGTTTATAAAATGGAACTTGGCTATGATATTTTCTCGAGGGTTCTTTTATGTTTTTTAATTTTTAGTCGGTGAAAAAATATTATTTTAATATATTTTAAATAAAAAAATATTTTAAAAAGGAACTCACTCTTAATCAGGCTTTTTTTTAATAATTAACATTTTGTTTGACCCCCCTCTTGAAAAGATGCAAGTCCTCGTAAACGCCATGCGAATAGAAGTGGGCAGATGGTGTGGGTCCATGAAAATGACAGCCTGAGTTTAGCAGTGGGTTCGGGCTCGTGAAAATGATAGCTTGGGAACTTTGTAGGATAATAATAATAATAAAAAAAAACACTGAACAAAATATTCAGTACTATAAATTGTTAAAGTGAAATTAACATTTTATAGTGATTTTTTTTATTAATATTGTTTTATTTGTATAGTGTGGGTCCATGAAAATGACAGCATGAGTTTAGCAGGGGGTTTGGGCTCATGAAAATGATAGCTTGGGAACTTTGCAGGTCATATAATAATAATGAGATGACATGTAAGAGAGTTATAAAACAAATTTACTTAATTGTATTATAATTATTAATTAATATTAGATAAATAATAAAAACTAAAATGATATAAAATCTATATTCTAGAAAAAAAATTGTGTTGATGATAAAAAACTTAGAGACTGAATAGAATAATTTGCAACAATTTATAATATTTTATAATGAAAGATACAGTGTTTTTTCCACATGATTTAGCTTTTCTATTTATAAAAAAAAACTTACAAAGCTAAATTTTCTACCAGCTCAATATTAAAAAAAAATCAACAAAGATAATTTTGAGAAAAAACTCATGAGGGGAACACTGTAGCAATCCACAGTATTTTATGAGGAAAGTTATAGTGCTTCCCCACATGATTTAGTTTTATTGTAATTGTAATTCTCAACCAACTTAATATTAAAAAAATAAAATCGATAAAGATAATTTTAAAAAAAATCATAACAAAAAAAATCATATGAGGAAACACTTAGTAATCTATAGTGTTTTAAGAAAAAAAATACAAAGCTAAATTCAAACTATATCAATATTAAAAAAATAAAATCGACAAAGATAATTTTGGAAAAAATCATACAAAAAAGAAAACATAAAAAAAGGAAAAAAAGCCATGTAGGGAAACATTGTAGCAATCCACAAATGTTTTAAAGAGAAAAAAATTACAAAGTTAAATTCTTAACCAGCTCAATATTAAAAAAATAAAATCGACAAATATAATTTTGAAAAAAATCATAAAAAACAAAAAAAACCATATGGGGAAACACTATAGCAATCCACGGTGTTTTGTGAGAAAAACCACAGCTGTAATTCTCAACCAGCTCAATATTAAAAAAATAAAATTGACAAATAATTTTGAAAAAAATCATAAAAAAAACTACATGGTGAAACACTATAGCAATTCATAGTTTTTTAAAAAAATTACAAAGCTAAACTTTTAACCAGCTTAATATTACAAAAATAACATCGACAAAGATAATTTTAGAAAAAAAAAGGAAAAAACCATAAAAAAGAAAGAAAAGGAAAGCATTGTAGCAATCCACAGTAAAATGTGAGGAAAGCTACAATGTTTTCCAACATGTTTTTAAAAATCATAACAAAAAAAACTATGTGAGGAAACACTATATCAATTCACAGTGTTTTAAAGAAAAAAATTGTTTTTTAATCAGCTTAATATTAAAAAAATAAAATTGACAAAGACCATTTTGAAGAAAAAAAAAAGCATAATAGCAATCTACAGTAAAATGTGAGGAAAGCTATAATGCTTACCCTACATCTTTTAGTTATATTATAATAAAAAAAACACTGAACAAAATATACAGCATAATGGTTTTTTTCACTCTAGCACTACATAATGCAAGGCATTCACCTTTCACATTCATATGGAGAAAGGTTAATGCTTTTAATTTAGATTCGAATGCTGGATACAAGAGTCTTGAAAGGTATAATAACAACAATAATAATTTTTAATTTTATTATTTAAATTAAATGTATTTTTTTTTCAATAGTAACAATATTTTTTGAAATTTTATTAATAATTATATTAATAATAATGACAATAATAATATTTATAATATTAATAATAATTTTAAACCCTGTCAGACCCAAGTTAATTGGCTTTGGCGCACCTGCCAAACCTAATTAACTTGGGCCGGGAACTCCAGCCAAATCCAAATTACTTAGGTCTGTTGTGCCAGTCGGATGCCGGACCCAAGAATTGCGGGTCTGGACACCAGACCCTAGAGGCTAGGGTCCTAACACGCAACCCTAGGCTCTTGAGTCAGGCGTCTGAACTCGAGAGCCTCGGGTTCGGAAGCCAGATCGAGGCTTCAAGTTTGGATGTTGGACCGAGGCTGCGGGTCTGGGTGCTAGACCCAAGAGCCCTAGGTATAGACACTAAACCCTAGAGCTTTGTGTAATAGCCCGACTCAACTTGCCTTATATTGTCCGTTTTGGGCCTTACCGCCATCACGGTTTTGTTCCTGGTGACGCGAGCTCACTTCTGAGCCTGACGCCGCAAAACGCGTACAATAGGTCAGCGACTAGCACTACTCATAAAGCTCTAGCTCTGGATGCTCGCTTCCGATGTGGGATATCACATTTTGGGTCTGGCTAACATGCCTAACTTAAGAGTTTGGGGTCTAGCTGCCTTGTTTGACCCGGGCACCTAGGGTATGACAGTCATTCCATGCCTCAACGCCAGGTGTCTGACAACCATGTCATGCCCTACCACCTGGGGCTGACAATTTTGCCTTACCACACTGCTGGGGCCTGCAAGTTTTACCGTATCCCAACAAAACCTGAATTAACCATTTTGTTCATAATTATTCTTTCAATACTAAATGTATCCCATTAAAAAACAATCTCACCCCCACTATATATATACTATATATATATATATATATATATTAATTTTTTTTGACAAAGACAATTTTATCATTATATTTTTTCAATCCATAATAACATATGTCTAGGTAAATAATAAAAGAGACATTAAACCCTTTTAGTATATTATATAATATAATAGTTTGTTTATCATGGTATTGGCAAACAAAATAATTTAAAGATTTTTTTAAAGTGTTTTTTTTTTCTAGAATGTTTTAAAATAACATATATATTTTTATTTTTAAAAAGACAATTCAAAAGCATTTATATATATATATATATATATATATATATATATATATTTTTTTTTTTTGAAACGATGATGAAACCTCCGCCCCAAAAGCTGATGATCAAACATGCTGAGCAAAAGCTGATATCAGGTTTGGTTGCCATATGATATCATATTGGAAGTTGGAACCTAACTGAAACCAAACACGAGACATAGTTAAACCAAACACGAGACATAGTTAAACGAAAACGATGATGATAACTGATCTCTGAGTTGAAACCTCCGCCTTCTCTCTCCCTCTCTTTCTCTCGATGTTTCCAAGAATTCATTCGTCTCTTACATAATAGTAAAAAGTAATCAAACACTCCATTTCCAAACACTTCTCTCACAACTCCCACTTCAATGGCTCACCTTCTCCACACCACATTCCTTCCTTCCTCCTCTTCTCTCCCTCAAAAACCCTGTCTTTCTTCAAGCCCATCTCACATTTCCTCTTCAAGAACCCGGGTCCATGCCAAGATCCGCGAAATCTTCATGCCTGCTTTGAGCTCTACTATGACTGAAGGAAAGATTGTTGCTTGGGTCAAATCCGAAGGTGACAAGCTTTCTAAAGGTGAAAGTGTTGTCGTTGTTGAATCCGATAAGGCTGACATGGATGTTGAGACTTTCTATGATGGTTACTTGGCTGCCATCATGGTCGAGGAAGGTGGTGTTGCTGCAATTGGATCGTCTATTGCTTTATTAGCTGAATCCCAGGAGGAAATCGAGGAGGCCAAGTCTAAAGCTGCTGCTTCTTCGTCTTCTTCTTCTCCAGCTCCAGATCAGAATCCATCCGCGGCGGCTCCGGCTCTGGAATCCACCGTTGCTGTTGATAAGGCTGTTGTGGTGGCGCCGCCTTCTCCGTCGGTGGTGGCATCGGCTGTGCACCCAGCGTCGGAGGGAGGGAAGAGGGTGGTGGCGTCGCCGTATGCCAAGAAGCTTGGGAATGAGTGGAAGGTTGAGTTGGGGAGAGTGATAGGGAGTGGGCCTAATGGGAGAATTGTGGCTAAGGATGTTGAGGCTGCGGCGGCAGCGGCTGCTGAATTGGGTTCAACAGGTGCAAAGGTTTCGGGGGCACCTTCTGTACACGCACGGCCTGGGATTGAGTTGGGATCGGTGGTGCCTTTTACGACAATGCAAGGGGCAGTGAGTAGGAATATGGTGGAGAGTTTGTCAGTGCCTACATTTAGAGTGGGGTATACTATTACCACTGATGCACTTGATGCTCTTTACAAGAAGGTAAGAATTGCTATTGGGCCTTTTCCTTTTCTAATCATAATTTGGGATGCTTAAGATGGGATTTTTCCGGCAATATAGTGATATTTGGATGTTGCTGCCGCGTAAGATTGATACTTTATGCTGTATACGAGATGATGATGTTTGATTGATGATCATGCTTCGCTTCTAGATTGGTGAATTTTTTGTGATTTTTCTAGTTTAGAATCTGAAACAGCTTGCTGAATTTGCGATTAGCTTTTTTTTTTTAAAACGATCCTAGATGAGAACATAAAACGGTACCCTGTATGGAGAAGTTTCTATCGTGATCTTCTTTCAAATATGCTGTTCGAGTAATTAGTGTTTAGTAATTTGATTGATGCTTTCCGAAGGAAGGTATCATCATGGCTAAAGAATGCCAAAGTTATGAGTGTTCAATAATTTAGATTCAGTGATAATTTAGCAATTTAAGATGGGGATCTGCAGGGCAGGTTTTGATTGTCTTGTACTGAATTCATTTGTCTGTTGATTCATCCTTGCCATTGTGCTTCCTTTTCCGTGCATGTCTAGATCAAGTCCAAGGGAGTGACGATGACAGCATTACTTGCAAAGGCAACCGCACTGGCATTGGTTAAGCATCCTTTAATAAACTCCAGTTGCCGAGATGGTAATAGCTTTACATATAAGAGTAGCGTCAACATTGCAGTTGCTGTGGCTATGGATGGTGGCTTGATTACACCTGTGCTTCAAGATGCTGATAAGGTTCTTGTTAATCTGTTTTGGGATGTTCTATTGATATTCTGGGTTATAAATCCTTGTTCACTTTCGAGTATTTTTCTTTTAATGCATGTATCAGGTTGACATTTACTCATTGTCAAGAAAATGGAAGGAGTTAGTCGATAAGGCCCGGGCCAAGCAACTGCAACCTCAAGAATACAACACAGGTATACGTACTATATGTTCTCAATTCTTATTTAACTGTTCAAGATATGTTTATCAGGAATTCTTGGTGATCCATGTTCCAGTTTGGCTGCCCACAATGCCACAACAATTTATTTTGATGCATAATGTGACTATAATAGTTTATCAATTTCTTGTTGATATCCTGGACATACAAATCTTAATTCTTTTGCAAGTTATGAACTTAAAGGGTTAATTAGTTCCAAATGGATAATTGTAATTTCAAAATGGATGGAAAAGCACTTTGTCCTGCATAGTCCAGCACAATCATGATTCTGTTCATGTGACTAAATCATCATCTGGGTTACTTTAGGTATTCAAGAAACAATGTAGTTTCATAGGAGTGAACGATAGTGTCTCACAGCATTTCCCAGAGTTGGGAAGGGTTGTTTTTTCTAGGTTTGCAAATGGTGATATTGACTATAGTTCCATAGTTCTTGTTATTGTGTTTTTCTCATTGTGGAGTACTGAGTTATTCGATTCGTGTTTTCTAATGCTTGAAGTGTCATTTAGTAATTCATGTGCAAATATCCTTTTTAAGTGGATTGCCAGAATCACTCTGTTTCCAAAATCATTAGTGTATATAAAGCTGTTGCAAACTGAAAGTAGGACGTGTGGAGATATTAGTTCTAGGGTGACAATCCATTCCTGTGTGAGTCCAGCTTGTAATGCTTGCTTTAATTTGGTGTGAGTGCAAACTGATAGGGTCTGTTGCAACTTCTGATAATCCAGTTACATGCTTTGTGCTGACTGGTTCTTTAGTCATATTTTCTTGATTTCTGTTGTTCATAATCCTTGATGTCACAAAGTTATATTGTGTTTCTCATCAGCTTTTTCTCAGAAATTTTTAGGCATGGCATTTATCTGCTTGCTGGTCTGATTTCTTTGGGGTCAAGCATATTATTAGCATTACATTTCCCAATCTCTATTCATTGCTCTTGTTCACTTATTTGCAGGTACTTTCACACTTTCTAACCTGGGAATGTTTGGTGTGGATCGATTTGATGCCATTCTCCCCCCTGGAACAGTAAGTGTTTTCACAAGTTTCATTCATGCCTGCTGGATTCTCTACAAGAGGCTACTATACATAGTATGCTCGTTATTAGTGATTGGCATATGGTTTGGTTTATTCATCTGGATGGTTGGTGCAGGGAGCAATTATGGCTGTTGGAGCATCACAGCCAACTGTTGTAGGAACCAAGGACGGCCGGATTGGCATGAAGAATCAGATGCAGGTAACAAGTATACTATATTCATTAGTTTATGAAAAGGTTGTTTCTGTATGAAAAATAGTTTAATTTTTATTTCTCATACTGTAAACTGTAAATGCTATATCTACAGGTAAATGTTACAGCCGATCATCGGGTAATCTATGGTGCTGATCTTGCTGCCTTCTTGCAAACACTGGCAAAGATTATCGATGACCCCAAAGATCTTACCTTCTAATCAGAATCCTGCCACCAAAGTAGGCCATCTTTACATCCTGAAGATTTCCCTTTTCCTTGTATGATTCAGAGCCCATCTTCCTCTGATAATCATTCCTCAATCTTCACGGAGCATACTCAACAAGAGAAATGTAGGAGCTATAATCTCTGTCCAAAGTTCTATTTAGAACAGGAGCAGAATTTTGAAGAGCAATTTTTATTTGGGTTTCATATATCACAAATTCTTTTGCACTTTGACATTGTTGTAAACGCTGGCAGTTCTTGCTTCTTATCGAATTTCCTTTTCTTTTTCTGCGATCGGTTGTTGTAGCTGCTTCCAACATCAGATATGTGAAACATAAATGTGATCTTCAATGTTTCTTCCCTTGTGTCCATAACGTTGAATGGAATTGGTGCTTCCATTTGGGGAAGATTGCTGTCCGGTGACTGAGGAAGCATTTTGGCTGTAGTTCTTATGAATGTCTCTCCTTCCCTTGCACGGTTTCACAAGTAAACAGCACTTGCCAGTTGCCTGCACTCATGGCTGGAAATGCCAGTCGCCATCTCATCAACATTCATGTAGATATTAGCTTGAAAACTTGCAATTTGCCTGCAACTTAAATGACTACAGAAATGGAGCATCTGCAGATATAGGTAGAGCCAATGTAAGATGTGTTTCCCTCATATTCCATTGATGTTATTATCTATATGTTTTTGTTCATGTTGTGGTCATCATCATGTTATCATCAAATTTATGTGTTTCTTAATTGAAGAAACATAGCAAACTTCAATTATTGTTAGTTTGATCCTAAACTGCGCCTCGAGTAAAGATTGAACCGAACTTGAACACCAAGTTGCTTCACTCAATTTAGTTAAATTATAGGCACTAGATAAAAATACACTTTGGAAGAACTCTAACCGGGGCAGAACAAGAGATGGATAGATACATTACTAAAAAATTTCATTTATGTATTATACATGCAAGTCGGCTTGCAACAGCTGCCTCGTTCTGTCCAGCAAGAAACCTGTCTTCTACTTACAGATTTGAAATAAAAACTTGCTAAGTATAATCTTTCGAATATATAGAACTACTGTTTCTAGGGGGATTGTATTCCGAAGGCCAGTCTTCATCGTGCATTGAGGATCATTCTTAATACGGTCTTCATCTTTGGCCTTGCTTCTGTGGAAACACTAACACAACTAAGGGCAATCTTAAGGACCGCATGCATGTGGCTTCTGACAGCAGGTGAAGTCCTGCTGATGTTAAAATCAAGGATGCCATCCCACCTGTCTTGCTGTGCTGAGTTCCTTAAAACCCAGTTGGCTAATTCAGTTCCCTCACTAACTGCTGGCTTTCCTGTCAGCAATTCCAGTAGAACGACCCCAAAGCTATATACATTCCCAGCCATTGTCACCCTCATTGTGTATGCATACTCTGCAAGAACCACAATCACTCTTTAAGTTAATATCAGAAACTCAGGCATATGCTGAACAAGGATTCATCAAGCAGTCTGAAACCACTTACAAGAAAGTATTCGATATCCATGTTCATAGGAGAATTCATGAATTTTGGTCACAACCAGTTCATACAAATTAAATTTTGAATACTTGTTGGATATTAAGTTGAGCATAGAGTTTTGTTTACCTGGTGGAATATAGCCCACAGAGCCAGCAACTGTAGAAAGGCTGCCCGTGCTCTTTGTTGGATCAATCACTTTGTGGAGCTCAATGTCTCCAACTAGTGGCTCCTTCAGAGACTTGAGCAAAATGTTTCTGCTTGAAAGGTCAAGGAGGAGAATCGGACCAGAGGAGCATCCATGAAGAAAGGTAAGGCCTTGAGCAACTCCAACTGCTATACTGTAACGGCTTGCCCAGTCTAATGTATCTCCCAGTTTACCATGAAGAACATCAAAAAGCGTACCCTTCTCAGCATATTCGTAGAAGAGATAAGCACTGTCGACGGTCAATACATAGGCCAAAGGAGTCATGACATTAGAATTGCTCAGTTTCCCTAAAACTTCCAGCTCTTGTCCGAATTTATTGTGGCTACCCAATTGGAATATCTTGTCGCTCCAGTTGAGCTTCTTGACAAAGTAGTTTGCTCCAGAAGGCATGGTGGCTTTATAGTATGTTGAAAACCTAGTCTTCAACTCAATGTTCAATGGATCAGCAGCTACTTCCATGGCATTGGTGAAATCGATGCTGGACCTGTGAATTCCATTTGTAGTCAACAGATTGCCTTGGATGACTTGAGGTGATGGAAGATTTTCCCCTGATTGTGACTGCTGATCATTAACCTTGAGAAAGCGCCTGGAGAATGATAGAACTATAATCGAGACAATGCCAACAGCAAGAAAAGCAGCAACAACTGCAACAACAACCGGCACAACAACCGATCTCCTCTTCTTTGGGGATTCTTGGGGAGTGTTTGTTGCTGTATTATTTATAAGTCTTGAATTTCCACTTGCATTTAAAGACACATAATGTTTGAAATCTGGGATGACCCCAGAAAGCTGATTGTTTGAGAGTATCAACTGATTTAGGGATTCCATTTCAGTAAGAGACTCTGGAATCTCACCTGAGAGATTGTTGTTTGATAGATCCAAAATTTCTAGGTCCGTCAGTCGGGAAAGAGTTTCTGGAATAGCTCCTTGAAAGAGGTTGGTGCTGAGATTCAAAGCGATCTGCAATTTCACCGGCATCATTGGGATAGTTCCACTTAGTTGATTTTGTCCAAGTTGGACTTCTAACAGAGAGTTCATGCTGTTGATAGTAGCAGGTATTGGACCCCGAAGATTGTTGCCTTGCAAGTTCAGGTGAGCAAGTCTTTGCAAGTTTGAAATTGAAGAAGGTATTGAACCAGTGAGCGAATTCCAGCTGATGTTCAAGGTCGACAACAACTGTAATTGAGTGATCTCTAAAGGGATATCTCCACTTAAATTGTTGAGCTGAAGTTTTAAAACTTGAAGATTACCGAGATTACCCAACGGTGCAGGTACAGGGCCTGTAAGGTCATTCTGTGCCAAATTCAATAGTGCCAACCTACGGCAAGAACTCAACTGATGGGGTATCTCATTGGTCAAGCTATTGTTATCCAGTTCCAAGTAAGTCAAGTTATCAAGTGTCCCGAAAGAAGGAGGGATTGACCCATTGAGCCTGTTGCTTCCCAATCTCAACCTGATCAAGCTCTCAGATACCTTTGCAGGTAATGAGCCTTCCAACAGATTATAAGACAAATCCACAAGTTGCAAGTTCGACCCTGATAAAAGATCTGTCGGTATAGGCCCTCTTAAGCTATTGTAACTGAGATCTAAGAAGCTAAGATATCTTGTAATCCCACTGGGAATTGTACCACCAAACTTATTCTGATTCGCTGCAAATCGATACAAGGTTGGGATATTTGAAATGTTTGCTGGGATTTCCCCACTCAATTTATTGTCAGACAGAAGTAAAATCCTCAACTTGGCGAGATTTCCAATCCTAGTAGGAACCGACCCCTCAAGATTATTGGCACTGAGATCAATTAAGCTCAAGTTCTGATAATTTGCAATTTCTTGAGGGACCGTACCTTGGAAGCTATTCATAGAGAGCTGAAGTTCCTCCAACATCAAGGACTTTCTAAGGTTTACAGGAATAGGACCAGTGAAGTTATTGGAACTAAGATTCAAGCTTTTAAGTGCAGGGAATCCATCTACCTGTAGACTAACATTGCCAGACAGAGAATTGAAAGACAAGTCCAAATATTCTAACCCAACAAAAACATTAAAAGCAGGCAAAGGACCACTTAGCAAATTTTTGCTAAAATTCAACAACTTTAGCCCATCAATCCTTCCACAATCATTGATGAACTCATCTGAAATTGAGCCCAAACGGTTGTTAGAAAGATCAAGGGCTTGTAAAGTTTCAATATTGCAAACAGCTGGCAAGAAATTAGAGTTGGAGAGACCAAACACAGATAGAAAAAGACCAGTTACTGACGAGTTGCCAGAGCTGCAATTAACTCCCTTCCAAGAACATGGGTCTTTAGTAGCAACCCATAACGAATCAGAAAGGTTAAGTAACTTAGACAGATTCATCATGGTGTTGGCCTGGTTTGAAGATAGTTGAGAGAACACTGATGGAAACAACAAGAACAAGAAAGACAAGAAAAGAGAGGTTCTTTGCTGAACATACCTTGTCATTTTAGCTGAATTATCCAACTAGTTTTTTCTATACTTGAACTTTCGTTTCTGGATGTGCAAGTGTGCAGTATTTTGTATATATTTTTGTTTGTTGGGCTCAGTTTCAGGTGAAGAGGAGACAGAATAAAAAGAAATGGCAGACTCGAGGGATGTAGAAAAGATTTTTCAATGCAAGTGCTTTGCTTTGCTTTGTGTTTCGTGGGAAAGATAAAACAAATGTAAGGCGTGTTGGGAGTGGCAGTTGACTGTGGACTTGAGCAGAAACTTGTGCTTCTTCTTTGGGCAAGAGACTTAGACTGGCACACATTGGTGTTATCACACCTTTTGTGTAATGTGTGTTTGTAGGGCTGTGGGATTTCTTCTTTTTCTTTGAACTTGCCAAGGAGGCCTTCCTGTTTTCTTTCTTTCTTTATTGCTTAATTTTTCTTTTCTTGACTTGGACATCTTGGACAGGCTCACCTTTCGTCTTTCCCAGAAATTTGGTGGTAGATTACAAAGAAAGCACGGGAATGGCCATCAAAGAAATTTCTCTGTGGAAAAATGAAACCCTCCAAGTCTAGTCTTTGATGTGGAGCCCCACGTTGAACGGTGAAAGCAGCCTGACGCCCTGACCTGAGAAAAGCTTTTGGAATTTGGAAAAGTGACCTCTTTTCCTTTGGGTTTCGTTAGTCTATACTTGTACCAATGTTATCAAACAAGACCTTGGTAGAAAATTATTTTAACTGGTTGTTTCATTGGTTCAATAGGTTGATCATTGATGGTATTATTAAAAAATTTAAAAAAATATATTAATTCCATAAATTTATTATATTTAAAATGATTGAACTGATAGGGTAGCTTGACCAAGTCTCTAAACAAATTGTTGGTTCCAATGATTCTTTCTGGTTTTTTTTACTCCATTGTTTAAGCAATCTTTTATGAGATTCGAATTGGTTAAATGTTTGGATTATTTATTTCCAAGTTATCCTACCGATTTCGTGCAGATTCGATAGTTATATTCGACCCAAAATCTAAGATTATGTTTGGTTACTTTTCTAGGTTAAAACAACAGATATAAAAATGGACAAAAACATGCTTATTGAAGAGACAAATACAGATGCGTTTGTCACTTCCGAGACTATAACTAAACACCACCTAAATTTATTTAGATTCATTACTTTGGAGATTTTTTAAGGGAAAGTGTGTGGATGATCATGAGAGCTGGACTAATGGAATGGATAAATAATTGAAAGTGGAAATTATGTTTTTCCATTAACCACTTATTAGTGCAGAGAAGTTCTCCAGTACTAGTCTTTATAAAACCAAACAGGGAATCCTGTACACCAATTAGGTGCATCAATGGAGGCAAGAAAAGCAGAAAAGTGAAGATATGGGCTGATTTGACTTGGCACAAAGTTGTGGCAAATCCGTTCAGCTTTGAAAGACTCTGATCTGCCGGTGGTGACTAAATCCCATGAAGATCTCACCCACCTAATTACTATGGTTGGCTAATTTCAGCTTGGTGAAAGGTAAGTTTGACATTGCCATGGGAGATCAACTGCTGCAGTTATTCTAATGTTACTTTTCTTTCTTGTCATGTAAAAGATTAAGTAAAGTGTTTTTGCTGACATAATTCAGACACATAAAAGAAAAACAAACCGAAGAATTCTATCTTCTTCGATGCGTTTCGAATGACAATCATCAGAGTTCGATGATCGATGGAGATTATAACACCATTTTCAAGAAATTAAGCTTCTTGCTACCAAGTTCCAGTCTAGGATCGAGTTTCCTTCCCTGATCATTGATGGCTTTCCAGCTCTTAGGCTTGCTCCAAGATTGTTTCACGTCTTGCTTAAGAGAAGCGTAATATTATGGATCTTGATGGGAAAAATTAA
>Ga0325403_1000832_pt1 | contig 23855 bp, 20 predicted proteins | sample PopdelMetagenome_19_FD_205665 | JGI IMG/M metagenome (GOLD analysis project Ga0325403, IMG submission 205665) | Populus deltoides microbial communities from Bellville, Georgia, United States - Xylem-PdKOR-R4 | ecosystem: Host-associated > Plants > Phyllosphere > Stem > Wood/Secondary xylem... | reverse complement strand
CCTTACAAGCAATAAGACAATTCAACCTCGCATCCCTCTCCAAGCCAGAGTCAGTAATAATCCTATCCCAAAAAAACTCCACCAAAGGGCTTAAAGGGTGCCAATTATCAAACCAGAGAGAAATAGAAATATAAGGATGACGCCACGAATATAGTTCTTCGATAAGTCATTTTCAGTCCTTTAGAGAACCATGGAAGGGAGATAATCTCACCAACACACACCCACACACACAAAAAGTGCGGCAAATAAGAAGTTTTATTAATCTGAATTGTCTAACTTACATGTCTCGTTATGCCTTTATTTATACTAACTCTAGACTTAAATAAACCCTAATAGACCCCCCTTAGGTGGACTTATATTAAGCCCACTTACAATTGACCCAAACAAGTAATAATAACCCAAAGACTAAGAAGAAAATAATAAAAATCTAAAAATTACCATCCTAAGAATGCTAAAATCAGATTTGTTACCATTAAGAAGTCCCAAATAGACTAGAAAATCTGATATGAAGGAAGAATTTATTTTGAAGTCTTCTTTCCTTTTTGTAGCTAGGATGAATAGGGAATCCTTATAAGAAAATGATTCTGAAATAATTATGAATCCCTGCCACACTTGAAAACTATGTTGCAGCCCATTAAACATCTTTGTAGAATTAGTAGATTTCCAAAACAAGCTGCCATATCTTTTTAGGAAAAGAATCCTAGCTAAATAGGAAGTAAATAACAAAATTCATACAGCCTCTGTTCACCTGTATTGAGATACCTTCCCGAACACCAATTGTCCTGTAATTTTAATCCAAGGTAGTACGACATGTCAGGAGACATCACGTGAAATTTCAGCTAGATCCAACGGTCGGATTGAGAAATGACTGTTGTCGTAAACTTGGAAAGTTGCATATTTTACGTCAAAATCCGAATTTGACCTTTCCTGGATCGTATCACTTGGGCTGTAGCTCACAATATTACAGAACTAATTCAAGGCTTATTTATAGCCTTCCATGCAACCCCTTAATCCTAGAAACAAAAGGAAAAGGTATCCACCCATGTTGTTTCCAAGTTGTAGTAGGATTCTTTTGTTTCCTTTATTGTTCTCATCTCATGGCCCAAATAAGGTTGTATTGGACCCCTCTTGCATATGAATATGATGTACTAGGGTCTCCTCTTGATACTCTAATGGACCTTTTAATTCTAACTTGGTTGAAACATTCAATGCCTCTTTCAATGCTTTTGTCTTGGACCGAGTCATTGGACCATTTGGAACATGTAATGGGTCCTTGCTGGTGTGTCTGAGCTGGTGCACGTCATCCCCTCTCTCCTCGAACCAGCAAGCAAATGAACTTCCAAATAAGCTATATTCAATTCTAAGTTTGAGATACTAACCTGAGACATTCATGTCCATTATAACCATAAGAAGCCCCAAGGAGAGAACTCATTCACTCTTCTGCAACTTCACTACTTCTTCATATTTCCATATTTGAAAATGCAGAACAAAAGAAATATTGCGAGACCAATATCTCCCATCTCGTTGATTGGAACGAAGATCCGTCCGGTCAATGTTTAGAACAGGTTGGAACGAACAACATAGTCAGAAATGAGGACGATCCAACGGTGAACATAGTAGATCTAGCTCCGACAATACCTCTTTCTCTCTCTTTTTTCTGGTGTACCTCTTTCTCCAAAACAAGTGTATGATGATCAAATGAAATTAAAGAAGGAATGTGAGGATGGGAAGAGTGAAAATTCATGTGAGGAAAATGGTGAGAGAAAACCCAAGTCACTCGGATTTCGGTAAGGCATTGCAATACGGGTCCACAAAGGCTATACGAATTTTGTTATTTACTTCCTTTTGACTTTTGGACTTCCTATTTGGCAATGATTCTTTTCCTACAAGGATGTGGCAGCTTGTTTTGGGAATTTTCTAGTTTTACAAGGATCTTTAATGAACTGCAATATAATCTCCAAGTGGCAAGGATTCATTAATTTTTAAGAATCCTTTTCTTATAAGGATTACTTATTCATCCTAGCTACATAAGTAAAGAAGGGTTGGTGGTATTTAATGACAAATTAGTTATTTTTATTATTTTCTTTCAGGTTTGGGCTTGATTAAAACTTTATTTTGAGTTAGGATCCAAGGCTTGATTGAATCAGGTTATGGGCTTTTCAGTTTAAGGTTTTTGGATTAGTTTTGTATGTGGGTCAGTTCAGCAAAGGAAACAAAAGAATCCTGCTACAACTTGGAAACAACATGGGTGGCTACCTTTTCCTTTTGTTTCTAAGATTAAAGGGCTGCATGGAAGGCTATAAATAAGCCTTGAATTAGTTCTGTAATATTTTACTTCCTTCTCTTCTTCTCATGGCAGAACTTGATTTAATATTAGGGGCTTTATTTTATTTTGTTAGCTACAGTCCAAGGCTTGTTTGGGTTTAATTAATACTTTGTTTTCAGTTAAGATCCAAGGCTTGTTCGGATTAAGTTATGGGCTTTTCAGTTTAGGGTTTTGGGTCAGTTTTGAGTGGACCTCATTTAAGTCCACATAAGGGGTCCATTAGGGTTAATTTTTCAAGAACTATTTAAACTCATGTAAGCCAAAATTTCAGTAGCTTTGATAATATTTACTTCTGAATTTTTTAGTTTTAACGTTTAAGAGTGATTCTTGTATTCTTTAGTTCTTGAACAAACTGAATTTGACTTATCGAAGATTAACTGGCTTCGTGGCGTCATTCCACTCACACACAAAGTTGTGGCACAAGATGTTTATTAATTTGAAAAATTCATAGCCCCCACACGTCTGGTTATGACTTTATTTATAGTTACTCCAGACTGAAATAAACCCTAATGGACCCCCCCTTATATATCTTATATATGCCCCCTTACAATTGATCCAAATAAGTAATAATAAACTAAAAACTAAGAAGAAAATAATAAAAATAATGAAATTCCAAATTGAATATCCTATATATGCTACAATCAGATTTACCACCCCTAAGAAGTCCTAAATAGAATAGAAAATCTGATCTGAATGTAGAATTAATTCTGAAGTCTTCTTACCTTGTTGTGCTTGAAGAAAATCTCCCTCTTTAGACCTTCCAATTTAGTTTCCTTCCTAGAAACCAAAATGTCCCAAATACCAGCAGCCTTTGTTTCTTAGTGTAGATAGGATGAATAAGGAATCCTTGTAAGAAAAGGATTCAGAAACATTAATGAATCATTTCCACACTTGGAAACTATATTGCAGCCCATTAAAGATCCTTGTAGAATTAGAATATTTCCAAAACAAGCTGTCATATCCTTATAGGAAGAGGATCCTTGCCAAATAGGAAGTTCACATGTTAAAAGGAAGTAAATAACAAAATTCATGTAGCCTGTTCTGATCTATATTGCAAGTCCTTCCCGACCTTCAATTCACCTAAACATTTACTCCAACATAGAAACATACCTCTAGAATCTTTTGGTAAAGTTTCAGTTGGATCCAATGGTTGGATTTGGAGTTATGATCATTACCATAAAACTGCATGGAAGAAAATGTTTCGCCAAAATCCGAATTTGACCTTGGTTGGATCATATTGGACTGTAACAAGATGAAATGTAACACTTTATTGTTTTGCTTAGACATAAAAAACAATAAGATGAATGATGCAAACACTGAAAAACTTAAAGAAACACTAAAAAACAAAAATAACAGAAGGATATGACCTTGTTTCGGAGCCTAGCTCTAATACCAACTGATACGAACCTCATGATCACGTGGTCACGCAACCCACAATTAAGATTGAGATCTAATCCTGGAAAGCCTAAATAAGTGTCTGATAGGAATGTGACACAATGAACCTGCCCTGTGAAACCCCGAAAATTTATAATTTAAATATGCGGATGTGTAAACTCCCGTGTAAATATAAAGCTGAAAGTGGTAAGATCTTGATGAGTGATGGGTATATTATAATTGATAAATGATGATAATAAAAATAATTGTGATGTATAATCGAGGGGATGACCTTCATAAAATGAATTTTAGTTTAGAATTCATAATGATAGAGAAACTAGTAACGTGTTTTGATGGATAAAATAATGAGTAAAATGATAAAATTTTCTAGGGAATAAATGATGTAATAAAGAATAAATTATAAGAAAGGATAGTGCAATGTAAAGGCAGGACTGATTGCATTGACTAAAAATCAGCGACGTTACTTTAAAATGGTAATAAGCATGATAAATAAATAAAGGTGGAAAATTTAAAATGAATATATTCCAAAATAATAAAATAACCCTAAAGGTTTAGAGGGATAATTGATATGATTTATGTGCAGATTGAACAAGAAAATTTAGATTGTTGATGAAAAGTCATGACCTGAATAATTTTACGTTAAAGAGTAGAGCTCTTAATCCAATCGTCGGATCAATATTAAAATTTACATGCAGTCTATTAATATGTTGTCCTACCTTGGTTCAAGATCTTATCTCAATTGGAGTTCAATAAGGATTAGCAATTTAAGCTGAAAAACCAATAGTTTATGCAAAAAATAAAATAAAATAAAATATAAAGACATAAATGAGGGAAAAAATTGTAATTAATGAAAAAATTGCCTTTAAAACAGCAAAGAGGCCAACCAGTCCAAAAAAACAAAAATGAGAGAAAATTCGATAGAGAGAGAGAGAAGTGTAGAATTTGAAGGAGTCAACCCAAAGAAGGTTGTATGCTCTGGAACATGCTTATTTTTGGATATATTGCTCTCCTCACAAGCCTCTACAAACAGACCGGAGGGATTTGAAATATCACATTCCGTTTGACATAAATCACCATCGACAATATCCTAGAAAGCAAAAGGAAACGCACCTTGCAGGGCAGTTTCGGTCGCTAGTCGATCCTCACTCTTCTACTGTTGGATCACGTCGAATTTTGGATATGTGATGTGTCTGGATGGTTTCTTCATTTTGGAAACACACCATCTAGCAAGGTGTTGTTCATATTAAATAGTAACTCGTCGATTTTCAAGTTAGCTCGGTTTTATTTTGATCTAGGAAGATTTAACCGTTGGATCATTCTGAGTTTGAGATATATTGTGCAAGCTGCCAAGATCTATATTCTGCCTGATGCATTCGAAAATAAAAGCTAAGGTGAATGACGTATTGTATTTTGAATTTATTGCTAGTTTTGGCAAAATTTAAGAAACTTGATGAAAGATATAGTAGTAAAATGTGTTCTTATTAAAATTGCTATAGATGAATTATGTATTCTTTATATGAGGGGAAGAATTATTCTATAAGAATAAGAAGGAACACCGTTATATGAGTATGTTGAATGAATAAAAGGCTAACTTGTTAGTTGTGTGGATGTGAATGAGGTGGAACTATGAACAAATTGAAATGAAAGAAATTTGGAAAATCAAACATATTTAAGGGTGGTTATAAATATATTTTTTATAAATTGATTAGTTAATGAAAATAATCATAGATTCCAACTAGCAAGGTGAAATTATTGTTGTGATAATAATGTGAGCACATTAATTGTTAAGGGTTGTTTTGCATATGTTTAATTGCATGAGGAGAAAGTGAAAAACTAATTGAAGGGTTCATTGTTTTCCTGTATTAATAATGCTTAAAAAGGATAATATAATTTAGAGTTGATTTTTTCATGAAAGTTATATTTCTATATTTTAGACTTTCATAGAAATAAATCACGCTCAAAATTGAGTTTGTATAACTTTAGTTATGATTAAAACACTAGATAATATTATGGGTTGGTTAAGCTAAATAAATTAGAATTAGATAATTTTTAATCTTTAGTTATTAATAATGCTAAAAAAGGATAATATAATTTGTTGTTGAGTGATGGTTTTAACAACAAAATCACAAGAATGAATATAAACATGAAAATGGGTAAGAGTATGAGATTTTAAGAAATTCCTTGTAATTGAGTTGAGAATAATAGTCGAATGAGAATTAAATAAAATTGTAATGACGGTTGTATTATTGATAAAAACTGAATCCTTGGTGGTAGAGGGGAGGTTGTGGGGACTAGACAACGACATGGAGTGGGTGCACATATACATACTCCAAATAGGTGCATCGCACCTTGTCTTTTCAAATTGTCTAAACTTATTGATAAATTTCAGAATTTATTGTTTTATTGTTTCGATAAATATTTGAATGAATATGAATACCTTACATACATTAATATGTATCAACTCAGAGAGCCAGCTTAGGAAACATAAAAAATGCTCTCTCCTCTCTCCTTCCCTTCTAAGTGATCAGGTTTGGAATATCTGATTATGTTTTTACGTTTGTTTTCTTTTAGTTTATGTGGGTTTTTTTATTCAGTTTCTTTCAAGTTTTGTCCTCCATTTCAATTTCTTCATCTTTTGGGATGTGTTTTGGTATGTTTTTGTGTGCTTCCACACAAGTGTTGCCAAGTTTCAGCTTGTTTTAGGCAACGTTACATTTTTTCAGTTCCTGTGCTCCTCTCTTTGTGTCTATTTTTTTATGTGTCCTCCATGGAATCTTCAATGAGTTCTTTGACTATAAGCAGAGGAAGGAAACAGTTTGGGTATGAGAGACATGTCTAACGTTATTGCAGAGCTAGGCATTCAACAAAGAGAGTTGGGTAAAAAGGTTGTGTTCTTGGATATTCCAGCTACAAACGTAGATGTTTCTTTCCCTAAATTAAAGCTTTAGAATGGTGTGAGTCCCTTCATTAGAAACAAAAATAGCCAAGGTGAAATAAAGGATAGTGAAAACTAAAACGAGACAGAACTTTAGGGTTCAACTTAAGGAGATGTTTCAAAGCCATGGTGAATGCTCTCCCAGCATCCTTCTTCAGACAAGGATGCTAATGCAAGTCAATCTTCGGTGGTATATTATGGAAATACTAAAGAGTTACAAAAATGCTTGGGTGAGAAGATGACTTTAGGAAAAGTAGGGACTCGCTGGGGGGAAATTTCAAATGCAATATGAACAATTCCCTAACTATGCAATGATAACTTGTACCTAGGCATTAGCATTATTAGAAACGAAAACCCCCACCCAACGAATATTGATTTGGGAATGAGAAGTATAAGGATGACGCCATGAAACCAGTTGTTCTTCCATAAGTCGTTTTCAGTTCTTTAGAGAATCAAGAAAGAGAGATTATCCCACCAACACACAACAAGTGTGGCAAACAAAAAGTTTTATTAATCTGAAATGCGTAACCTTACATGTCTGATTATGCCCTTGTTTATATTGACTCCAAATTAAAATAAACCCTAATGGACCCCCCCTTAGGTGGACTTATATGAGGTCCACTTACAATTGACCCAAATAAGTAATAATAACCCAAAGATAAAAAGAAAATAATAAAAATCCAAAAATTACTATTTTAAAAATGCTAGAATCAGATTTGTCACCCTTAAGAAGTTCCAAATAAACCAGGAAATCTGATCTGATGGTAGAATTAATTCTGAAGTCTTCTTTTCTTGTTGTAGCTAGGAGGAATAAGGAATCCTTGTAAGAAAAGGATTTTGAAACATTTATGAATCTTTACCACACTTGCAAACTATATTGCAGCCCATTAAAGATCTTTGTAGAACTAGGAGATTCCCAAAACAAGCTATCCTTGTAGAACTAGGAGATTTCCAAAACAAGTTGCTACATCCTTGTAGAAAAAGCATCCTAGCCAAATAGGAAGTCACAAGTAAAAAAGGAAGTAAATAACAAAATTTATATAGCCTTTGTTGACCAGTATTGCAATGCCTTACCGAACTCCGATTGACCTGATATTATAACCCAAGTTTTGAAAACGTGTCAGGAGACTTCACATAAAATTTCAGCCCGATCTAATCATCAGATTGAGAATTATAACTATTGCTGTGAAACTGAACAGTTGTACATTTTACATTAGAATCCTAATTTAATTCTGTTTTCATTGCCCGGATTATATCATTCCCTCTCTCTGTAAGATAATTCATACTCAAATCACAAATAGGTTTGATAGACAATTCCTTAGCCTTTTGTTTCAGCGATTAGAGTTCTTTTCTTGCACGCAATTGCCTGTAACAACATTGTATAAATGTAGTAGCCGATAATAATTTCAAATAAACATGTCTTGCCATCCACTTGCATGTATATATTTGAATGATAACCACTACTGCTCTCTTTTGTTTTTTATGCCTTTGGCACTGAACTGAAGCTTTTCATTCTTCACGTTCTTTATTTGTTTCTTTATAAACCTTTGCAAGTCATTCTGCCTAGTGCTTTTTGTCTAACATCATAAAAGCATTATGAGTATAAACATTTGAAACTTGAAACCTCAGTTTCTACTCTTTACTCATAGTGAATCTCCTTCAATCGACCCCACCAATCTGTTGCCTCATTGAATGTATATCATCTTCCATCTTTTTTCCTCCGAATAGCTATCATCATGTCCTCCAACACTATGCAAATTTCCCCTTCGGCCGAAGTGACCCCTAGTTCTATTCCTACAATACCTTTAGTTTCTAGGTTACTGAAAACCTTCTCGATGGCCTATGGCCTCATCCTCAAGACCACCATAACCAATATCATCAACGTTCTCCTCAAAATCCTTATAATTAGCCCACCTTGGCCTTTCGCTCCTACTGCCACTATTTGCTCTTGGTTTAGCCTCAACCTTCCTCACGTCTTGGGTGCTTGTACCAGCCTCGTTACCACGACTCTCCACCCTATCAAGTCTATCACACATGTTCCTCATCACAAAATTCATCATCTCCATCATCTGCGTCATGGCTTGCATTTGGAACTTAAGTTCTCACTTGGGACGGGGTGGAGTGTTGTTTTGATCTAACATGATATAGTACTTGCAAAAATAGGTTAGTGGTAAAAAAATATCATCACGTCAGTTCAAACACTATTAATATCCTCACACGCTCACACCTCTCGTCTCATCTTCTTGCAATTCTTGTCAAACTGAACCAACACCTAATAGAACCAACTTAGTAGCGCAATCTACACACACACACACACACTCTCTCTCTCTAGAAGCAATAAAAATCAGAAAAAAAGCAAAACAAAACTGAGTTAAAAGAATCAACCACATTTTTTAATCGCTAACCATTCTGCCAAATATTTGGCATTCTGCAACACAAAAAATTAGCATTCTTCCTCATATTATATAACATAGATTTATTTTTTCTTTAAGATCTGAGTTAAAACCTGGCTTTCCTTGAGCTTATCAATAAGATTTCAGGTGTGGCAACCTACCATATTTGGCGTTCTGCCACACAAAGATCTGAGTTAAACACTGAGCTTATTAATAAAAGTTCAGGTGTCGCAACCCTGGACCATCAGTCTCTGTCTGATTTAGACTTAACTCCTGCTATGAGAGGTTTTCAGGCGCTATATCCTTAATTTTTATATAATAAAAAGGAAAAAGTATAACAGGAGAACGACATTGAATCGAGTTTTTTCCTTTTAAGGTCATTCTCTATCAGTGGATTGAATAGAGCTTTGTTCCAGTGAAGGTCATTTTCAATTGTAGGATTTCCTAAGTGTATTAAGCTTAGTGCCATTACCCAAAGACTAATAAATCCCTCCAGTATAGCATAGCATAGCCAGAGAACGATATTTGTTTTACTCTAAAGGTGATCATAATGGGGGAGTACTTTTTTGATGATTCAAGGTCGAATCCTTTTAAAGAGAGAGGGGATGATGAGAATCAACCCAACACCAAACTTAATCATGCCAAAGACCTATTGGAGGTACAAATGGCTCAATTACAAGAGCTAAGGCAAAGTAGCTTCATTGAATGAGCTTGTTTAGAACATACAAAGAAAAATAGACTTAGAGGAGCTTGGGTGATATGGTTCAGCCTTCTGATAGGACCCGAGCAAGGTCAGATTCTGATTTTGGCGTAAACTTTTCTACCATCCAGTTTTATGATATTGAGCATAACTCTAAATCCAACCATTGGATCGAGTTGAAACTTTACCAGAAGATTTTATAGGTATTCGTCTATGTTGGGGTAAATTTTTAGGTGAATCAGAGTTCGGAAAAAACTTGCGATATAGTTCAGAACAGGCTGTATGAATTTTGTTATTTACTTTCTTTTAACATGTGAACTTTCTATTTGGCAAGGATTATTTTTCTAAAAGGATGTTACAGCTTGTTTTCAGAATTTCCAAGAGTGAGCTGAAACATAATTTTCAAGGATGGCAACGATTCATTAATCTTTCAGAATTCTTTTCTTATAAGGATTCCTTATTCATCCTAGCTACACAAGGAAAGAAGCGCTAGTGCTTTTTAATGACAGATTAATTATTTTTATTATTTTCTTTCATGTTTAGGCTTAATTAAAACTTTGTTTTGAGCTAGTATCCAAGGTTTGTTTGGATCAAGTTATGGGCTTTTCAATTAAGGATTTTTAGGTCAGTTTTATATGTGGGTCAGTTCATCCCACAAGATTAGATCCATTAGGGTTAATTTTTAAGAACTATTTAAACTCTTGTAACCAAAATTTTGGTAGGCATTGATGAATATTACTTCTGAATTTTTCAGTTTGAACGTGTGAGAGTGATTCTTGCATTCTTCAATTCTGAGCGAACTGAATCTGACTTATCAAAGATAACTGGCTTCTTGACGTCATTCTACTTCATTTCATTAGTGTTGGTGCCTTGCGGCAGGTTTTTATTGTTTCACACTCCTATCAGACCTATTTCAGCTTTCAGAATCATATCTCAATCTTGATAGTGGGTTGCATGATCACAAGGTTCGCATCATTGGGACGCCTAGGGAGCATGAAGGATGGCCTCTAAGTCATCTAATCTAAGTCCAAAAAAAGCCCAATTCGTCTGGATCAAAGGGTTGCCAGATCTGATTTTCTAAGCTAGAAAGGATTGATTAATGATTCTTCTAGTCAAGGTAGGAAACTAAATTGGCAAGTATAAAGAGAGATTTTCTTCATTAATTGTCCAAGCAAAATAAAGAGATCAAGCACAACAAAGAAAGAAGACTTTAGAATTAATTCCACATTCAAATCAGATTTCCTAATCTGTTTGAGACATATTAAGGATGGCAAATTTGATTCTAGAATATCTAGGATATTAATTTTGCATTTTTATTATTTTCTTCTTAGTCTTTGTTTATTATTACTTATTTGGGTCGATTGTAAATGAGCCTCATATAAGTCCACATAATAGAGGTCCATTAGGGTTTTCTTTCTTTAGTCTAGAGCTAGTTTAAATAAAGCCATAATCAAACGTGTGGAGGTTTTTGTTTCTAATAGTGCTGGTGCCTAGATACGAGTTATCTTTGTGTCACACTCCTATCAAATCTGATTTGCTTGGCTTTTCTTTATTTGTTTAAGATAATTATTGGTGTCTTTGCATGTGAGTTGCTTGACAACATGTTTGAAAGGTTGGCATCAAGTTTTCTAATCCTACAAGTAAGGCAATAAGGGTTCTCATGTTTTAAAAGGATTCGCTAAAACTATAATTAATTATCTTAAACAAACAAAGAAACTAAACAGTGGGTAACCTCAAAAATTAATATCTACCTTTTTGGAAAGTTAACAAAGACAAACAATTAATATCTAAAGGTGGCAACAAAGATCCTAGTGTTTTTAGGTTGGAAATTTCATTCATGTGCAACTAGAAAAATTATATATATTAGGTTTTTTTTTTTTAATTAGGTGCATCCACTTAAGTTTATGTGTCATATTTGTTGATACGATCCAAGCAAGGTCAAATTTAGATTTTTATGTAAAATGTGCAAGTATCCAGTTTTACGGCAACAGTCATAATTCTCAATTAGATTGTTAGATCAAGCTGAAATTTTACATAGAGTCTCCTGACATATTTTTCTATCTTGGGTTAAAATTTCAAATCAATTGGAGTTCAGTAAGGCATTACGAATTGCAATACGGGTTAATAGAGCCTGTATGAATTTTGTTATTTACTTCCTTTTGACTTGTGGACTTCCTATTTGGCTAGGATTCTTTTTCTAAAAGATGTGACAGCTTATTTTGGGTCAATCGGAGTTCGGGAAGGCATCGAAACACGGGTCAAGAAAGGCTGTATGAATCAAACCTGATTAGACCCGAATTTGAAACCCAAAGCAAACGATATCCAATTAAAACAAAATTTTATATTTGGTGCGAGTAGGAACCCAGTAATTAGAGTATCTAATTTGAGCTAATTCTGAGTTGATTTGATCCAGTATTCTCTTGTTTAGTTTTCTGCGATAGAATCGAATAAACGTCTTTTTGAACAATTTTTTTTCTTTTCTCTTTTCTCTTTTTTTTTTATACTAGTAATATATTTTGAGCAATAACATAATGAAATAGCTAATTTTTTTTATATATGCTGCAAAATCAAGGAGAAGAAAAAATTAGACACTAAGGAATTTTTGCGGAAACAACAAGAAATGAAAATTTTAGAAGGATATAACCTGATTAATGGAGCCAAGCTCTAATACCAAATGATGCGAACCTCATGATCACGTGGTCACGCAACCCACACACAAAGACACCAATTGCCAAAAAGCCAAGTAAATCAGGTTTGATAGGAGTGTGACACAAAGATAATTTGTACCAAGGCCCCAGCACTATTGAAAACGGAGACCCCCACCCAATGAATATTGATTCGTGAACGAGAAGTATAAGGATGATGCCACGAAGACAGTTGTTCTTCGATAAGTCGGTTTTCAGTTCTTTAAAGAACCATGGAAGGGAGATTATCTCGCTAACACACACACAAAGTGCGGCAAACAAAAAGTTTTATTAATCTGAATTGTCTGACTTATATGTTTGGTTATGCCTTTATTTATACTAACTCTAGACTTAAATAAACCCTAATGGACCCCCCTTAGGTGGACTTATATTAAGCCCACGTACAATTGATCCAAATAAGTAATAATAACCCAAAGACTAAGAAGAAAATAATGAAAATAATAAAAATCCAAAAATTACCATCCTAAATATGCTAGAATCAAATTTTTCACCATTAAGAAGTCCCAAATAGACTAGGAAAATTATCATACTTTTCTTTTTTGTAGCTAGGATGAATAAGGAATCCTTGTAAGAAAAGGATTTTGAACATTTATGAATCCTTGCAACACATGGAAACTATGTTGCAGCCAGTTAAAGATCTTTGGAGAATTAGGAGATTTCCAAAATAAGCTGCCACATCCTTTTAGAAAAAGAATCCTAGGCAAATAGGAAGTCCACAAGTCAAAATGAAGTAAATAACAAAATTCATACAGCCTCTGTTCACCCGTATTGCAATGCCTTACCGAACTCTGATTGATCTAAAATTTTAACCCAAGATAGAAAAACATGTCAGGAGACTTCATGTAAAATTTCAGCTTGATCCAATGATCGAATTGAGAATTATTACTGTTGCCGTAAAACTGGTAGGAGCACTTTTACGTCAAAATCTGAATTTGACCTTGCCTGGATCGTATCGGTACTGATGCCTAGGTACAAGTTATTTTTGTGTCACACTCCTATTAAACCTGATTTACTTGGCTTTTCAGGAATTGGTGTCTTTGCGTGTGGGCTGTGTGACCACGTGATCACAAGGTTCACATCATTTGTTTTTTTATTATTATTATTTTCTTTATGTTTGGGCTTAGTTAACATACTTTGGGTTTATTGTAAGTGGATAGAAATTAGCCCACAAGTTTTGGGTCCATTAGGGTTCCTAGTTCAACGATTAGGGTTCCTAGTTCAATCAAGATTGAGATCTGATCCCGGAAAGCCGAAATAGGTCGGATATGAGTGTGACACAATGAAAACCTGCCCCAAGACACTAACACTATTGGATTTAGTAGAATGACACCACGAAGCAAGTTAATCTTCGATAAGTAAGATTCAATTCGTTCAAGAACTGAAGAATGCAAGAATCACTCTCACACATTAAAACTCAAAAATTCAGAAGTAATAATCATCAAAACTGCTGAAATTTTGGCTTCCATGAGTTTAAACAGTTCTTGAAAAATTAACCCTAATGGACCCCTTATGTGGACTTATATGAGATCCACTCAAAACTGACCCAAAACCCTAAATTAAAAAACCCATAACTTAATCCAAACAAGCTTTGGATCCTAACTGAAAACAAAGTATTAATTAAGCCCAAACAAGCCTTGGGTTGTAGTTAATAAAGTAAAATATAGCCCCTAATATTAAATCCATATTCTGCCATGAGAAGAAGAGAAGTAAAATGTTACAGAACTAATTCAAGCCTTATTTATAGCCTTCCATGCAGCCCCTTAATCCTAGAAACAAAAGGAAAAGGTAGCCACCCATGTTGTTTCCAAGTTGTAGAAGGATTCTTTTGTTTCCTTTGCTGTCCTCACCTCATGGCCCAAATAAGGTAGTCTTGGACCCCTCTTGCACATGGATAAGATGTACTAGGATCTCCTCTTGATACTCTAATGGACCTTTCAATTCTGACTTGGTTGAAACGTTCAAAACCAATGCATTCAATGCCTTTGTCTTGGACTGAGTCATTGGACCATTTGGAACATGTAATGGGTCCTTGCTGGTGTTTCTGGGCTGGTCCACATCATCCCCTCTCTCCTCGAAAGGATTTGAACTTGAATCAAAATCTGTTTCAAATAACATAAGATCAACAACATTAAAGGTAGCACTAACTCCATACTCACCTAGAAGGTCAATTTTGTATGCGTTGTCATTAATTCTCTCTAAAACCTGAAATGGACCATCACCATGAGGCTGTAATTTTGATTTCCTTTGGTTAGGAAATCGTTCCTTACGCATGTGCACCCAAACCCAATCACCGGGTTGGAAAACAACCGGTTTACGTCTGGTTATGCCTTTATTTATACTCACTCTAGACTTAAAGAAACCCTAATGGACCCCCCTTAGGTAGACTTATATGAAGCCCATTTACAATTGACCCAAATAAGTAATAATAAAAATCCGAAACTTACCATCCTAAATATGATAGAATCAGATTTGTCACCTAAAAAGTCCTAAATAAACTAGGAAAAATCTAATTTGGAAAATTTGTGTTGCTGCCTCCCTTTAATGTCCTTGACTAACTTGAATTTCCTTGTTTAACTTGAACAAATAAGAAAACAAATTTCCTCATTTGTCCTTGATTAATTACTTTCCTTCCTAAGTTAGGAAAAGCATTAAATAGTCCTCCTCTCTTTAGGAATAAGATATGGCCAACTTCCTTATTTAATTTTGAGAATAAATTGCTGAATTTTTATCCTTGTATCATTAGGAAAAAAAAAATAAGCATAACAAGGTTGGTATGGGGGCGGATACATCAACCCCTTGTTCCACACGAATTGGGCTCTCCTTAGACCTAAACTAGATGAATTAAAGGCTGTCCTTCATGCTCCTCAAATGTCCCAAGCCCCTCTAGGTCCATTTTTGATACGATCCAGGAAAGGACAAATTCGGATTTTGACGTAAAAAGTGCATCTATCCAGTTTTACGGCAACAGTCATAATTCTCAATCCGACTGTTAGATCGAGCTGAAAGTTTAAATGGAGTCTTGTGACATGTTTTCCTATGTTGGGTTAACATTTCAGGTCAATCAGAGTTCGGGAAGGCATCAAAACACGGGTCAACAGAAGCTATATGAATTTTGTTATTTGCTTCATTTTGACTTGTGGACTTCCTATTTGGCTAAGATTCTTTTCCTAAAAGGATGTGGCAGCTTATTTTGGAAATCTCCTAATTCTCCAAAATCTTTAATTGGCTGCAACATAGTTTCCATGTGTGGTAAGGATTCATAAATGTTTTAGAATCCTTTTCTTACAAGGATTACTTATTCATCCTAGCTACAAAAAAGAAAAGAAGATTTCAGAATTAATTCTACCTTCAGATTTGATTCTCCTAGCTTATATGGGACTTCTAAACGGCAACAAATTTGATCTTATTATATTTAGGATATTAAATTCAGATTTATTATTGTTATTATTATTTTCTTCTTAGTTTAGGGTTTATTTATATTATTTGGGTTTAATTATAAGTGGACATCATATAAGTCCACACTCCTATCAAACCTGATTTACTTGGCTTTTCGGGAATTGGTGTCTTTGCGTGTGGGTTACGTGACCTTGTGATCACGAGGTTCGCATCAATTTTGCTCCCTATGTTCTAAACAACCTTATTCAATGCTTTTTTAAGCTTCTTTGTCCTAGCTCTTGTGATTAGCCCAATTGGCACCTTCAATGGGTCGTTGGCATGATTACGCTTGGTGTTGGGCTGATCCGCATCATCCCCTTTCCCTTCAAAATTATTTGACCTCGAATCATCACCTACATCAAACAGAGTAAGATCAGAAACATTAAAGATAGCACTACCACCATATTCACCTGGCAAATCAACTTTATATGCTTTGTCATTGATCCTCTTAAGGATCTGAAAAGGCCCATCTCCTCGTGGTTGTAGCTTTGATTTTCTATGGGTCGGAAATATCTCCTTCCGCATATGCACCCAAACCCAATCGTCGCTCTGAAAGACAAAATGTTTGCGCCCCTTATTAGCTTTTGGTGCATACACACGATTCCTCTTTTCAATATGTTGCCACACACTCTCATGGCGTGTCTTCACCACCTGTGCTTTACGATTACCATCGAAACTAACGCTTTCATCAACAGACAAAGAAATCAAATCCATTGGAGTTAAAAGGGTTAAATCCATACACAATTTCAAATGGTGAAAATTCAGTAGTAGAGTGCACACTACGATTATATGCAAACCCTATAAATGGCAAACAATCTTCCCAATTCTTTAAGTTCTTTTGAATGAGAGCATGTAGAACTTGTGTTCGGAATTTACTTCCATTTGACTTGTGGACTTCCTATTTGGTTAGGATTCTTTTTCTACAAGGATGTGGCAGCTGGTTTTGGGAATTTCCTAGTTCCACTAGGATCTTTAATGAGTTGCAGTACAATCTCCAAGTGTAGTAGGGATTCATTAATGTTTCAGAATCCTTTTCTTATAAGGATTCCTTATTCATCCTAGCTACATAAGGAAAGAAAAGCTAGTGGTATTTAATGACAGATTAGCTATTTTTATTATTTTCTTTCGTGTTTGGGCTTAATTAAAACTTTGTTTTGAACTAGGATCCAAGGCTTGTTTGGATCAGGATGGGCTTTTTAGTTTAGGGTTTTTGGGTCAGTTTTGAGTGGACCTCATATAAGTCCATATAAGGGCATTAGGGTTAATTTTTCAAGAACTATTTAAACTCATGTAAGCCAAAATTTCAGCAGCTTTGATGATAATCACTTCTGAATTTTTCAGTTTTAACGTGTGAGTGATTCTTGCATTCTTCAGTTCTTAAACGAATTGAATCTGACTTATCGAAGATTAACTGGCTTCGTGGCGTCATTCTACTCAATCCAATAGTGTTGGTGCCTTAGGGCAGGTTTCCATTGTGTCACACTCCTATCAGATCTATTTTGGCTTTCCGGGATCAGATCTCAATCTTGATTGTAGGACCACGTGATCACGAGTTTCGCATCAGTTGGTATCAGAGCTAAGCTCCAAAACAAGGTCATGTCCTTCTGTTATTTTTGTTTTTTTAGTGTTCATTTAAGTTTTTCAGTGTTTGGGTCCATCTTCTTGTTCTTCGTGTTTGCGTCATCTAAGCAAAAAAAAAAGGGTTGGAATTTGAAGGATCATTCAATTTTTGCTGCAGAAACACAACTCTTAGTGAACCATAAGCAAACCACCTGGAAATCAATTGAAACTTCATATTTAGTCTTTTGGGGGTGAGATCGCATCATATGTAAAATTTAGGCTTATTATGATACTGTTTGCACGAGGTTCAATTCTGCCGTAGAAACACTACTCTCAGTGAACCATAAGTAAACCACCTTAGAATCAATTTAAACTTCATATTCTGTGTATTGGGAATGAGATCGCACCGTATATTAAATTTGGGCTTATTTTGATATCGGTTTCTTGAGGTTTTAATTGGAGGTTTAATTTTACCGCAAACTGATCATACACGGGGTTTGGGTACCTAGACATAATAGAATGACCTATAAACTGAGATTTGTTGTTTTCTGGGTATGCTAATACTATATATTAAATTCAAGGTCATTTGGATTGTGATGATTCGGTCCACGGGGATAAAAAAATCATGAGAAGAGCTAAAGAATAGCTAATAAGAAATCCCACCTCACAAAATCATAAGCTTTCATCAGATCCACCTTCAAAGAGCACTTAGAAGGCCCCCCATTTTGATGATAATTATGAAGAAGCTCTTGTGAGAGTGAAATATTATCACTAATATTTCTCCCCTCAAGAAACGCTAATTAAAAAGGCCCAATCAAATCTGGAAGAACTTTTGGGCCTATCTCATGTAAATGGTATTGCAACATGAGATAGGCCCGAAAGTCCTCAATCATGGATGGGTTAGGAACTTTAGGGACTAATGTTATAGTTGTAGCGTTTACTTGCTTAAGAAGCTGAACTGAAATGAAGAAAGACCAGATAGTATTAATAGTGTCCAAGCTAACAATACTCCATGCTTTCTTAAAGAAATCCACACTGAATCCATCTGGACTGGGAGCCTTTTATCCTTATGAGAGAAAAGGAACTTCTGAATTTCATCATCGCTTACAAGGGACATGCTTTGAGAGGGAGATAATCTACGAGGAAGAGTCCCACTAAGAATAGATATATCAAAACCTGAATCAAATCAGGAAACCCCCAAAAGCTTCTCAAAGTACCTCACAATAGTATCCTTAACCCTCCTTAGCATTGGTAAAACACATCCCAGATTCATCATACATAGAAATGATCTTGTTCAAGATTGCTTTGTTGAAACACATTTGGAATCTGTGCAATGACTCTAATTGTCACACAACCCACAATTAAGATTGAGATTTCATCCTGGAAAGCCGAAATAGGTCTGATAGGAGTGTGAAACGATGGAAACCTGCCCCAAGCACCAACACTATTGGAATGAAGTAGAATGACGCCACGAAGCCAGTTAATCTTTGAAAGATTCAATTTGTTCAAGAACTGAAGAATGCACGAATCACTCTCAAATGCTAAAATTGAAAATTTTAGAAGTTGAAATGTAAACACCCAAAAGAATATATATATATATATATATATATATATATATATATATAATTGATAACTCAGTTTTCGCTATCGATTTTTGCATCGGCAGCGACACAGTTTTTTTTTTTAAAAAATTAATTCACTTAAGAAGCTGGGAGGAAGGGGTAAAACCAGTTTTAGACAGACCAAAACAAGGATAAGAACACATCTAAACCAACCCCAAACAACCCACCTCATTTAATGGGGAGTATAAATACGAGGAGAGAGAGGATGACCCATCTTCTTCCCAAAGTTGTCTCCAGCAGCTGCATGTCGCTCTTCCCTTCCTCTTTCCCAACAGAAACCTAAACCAAACCAGTAGAAGTGCCTTGTGAACGTGTGAGGGAAAGATGAGACCTTGAGAGAAGATTGGACAGCTGCCTATAGGGAAAGGAAAAAGGGGCTAGAAAACATGAGAGGAAGGAGGAGGAGGAGAAACAGCAGGAGAAGAGAAAGAATAGTGTCAAACCTTCCTCAAACTTAGTTAGATTCAAAAGGTATTGGTCATGAAACTCCCTTCCTCTTCTCCTTAAGACACAAAACCGGAAATGAAGAAGACCCTAAGAAAAATTGACCTAAGACCTAAGCTAGCTGTGAAGGAGACTGCAATTAACTAAGAGGATAAGGAAACACAAACAAAATCAGGCCAAATTCCAAGAACATCTAACAAAGAAAAATAAATAAAATGGAAATAACAAATTATGGTAGAGAGCTGGCCGTAACTATAGGGTTGGCTAGCATGCATGTGTGTGTTCTGATGGAATTATTGAAAGATTGTGCTGAAATTGATGGTTTCAATGTGTGCTGAAATTGTTGAATAAGTATATGCTGAAATTGGTGGTTTCAAGGTGTGAGTGTGTTCTACTGGAACTTAGTGACAGTTGATATGCTGGGATTGTTACAGCATGTGAGGTGTGTGTTCATGCCAAAATGTGAGTTGTTTGCAGTGAATTAACATTTGTTGCCGAATTGGGTGTTCAGCAGCGAAATTTTTGATTCGCTGCCGAAACTGTGTCGGCTGAAGAGAATTACATTCGCTGCCAAAACTGAGATGTCTCTAGCAAAATTATGATTTGCTGCCGAAGCTGTGTTGTCTGCAGCGAATTAACATTCGCTGTCGAATCGTGTGTTCTGCAGTGAAATTGTGATTCACTATCAAAATTGTGTTGTCCGTAATGAATTGGCATTCGCTGCAGAAGCTGTGTTGTCAGCAGCGAATTAACATTCGCTGTCGAATCGTGTGTTATGCGGCAAAATTGTGATTCACTGCCGAAACTATGTCGTCCATAGCGAATTGGCGTTCACTGCCGAATGGCGTGTTCTGCATTGAATTTGTGATTCGCTGTCGAAACTGAGTTTCTACAGCGAATGAACATTCGCTGTCGAATTGGGGGTTCAGCAGTGAAATTGTGATTCGCTGCCGAAACTATGTCAGCTGCAGCGAATTAACATTCGCTGCCGAAACTAAGTTGTCTGCAGCGAATCAGTTTTCGCTGATAAATTGACCGCTTGGTGCGAGAATGAGGGAAATGGGCTGTGAACCGTATATGGGGGAACAAGATGCAGAGATAGCTGGAAGATGGATTAGGAAAGTAAAAAAGATCATGATTCAAATAAGCATACCCAAGGGTTTAGGGGTAAATTGTGCAACCCAGTTACTGTCTAATAGGGCCATGACATGGTGGGAAACAGTTCAGCTGAGGCGTGCAATCGAGACACTAACTTGGAGCGACTTCAAGACAGAGTTTGAGAATTAGCTTTATTCGAAGTACCATCGCAAGGTGAAAGAACAAGAGTTCTGTTGCTGAACACCAAATTCGGTAGCGATTGTTATTTCGCCGCAGAAACTCAGTTTCGGCAGCGAATCACAAATTCGCTACAGAACACGCCATTCGGCAGTGAATGCCAATTCACTGCGGACAACACAATTTCGGCAGCTAATCACAATTTCACTGCAGATAACTCAGTTTCGGCGGCAAATGTTAATTCGATGCGGACGACACAATTTCGGCAGCTAATCACAATTTCACTGTAGAACACACGATTCGACAGCGAATGCTAAGTCGTTGTACATGACTCAGTTTCGGCAGCGAATGCTAACTCGCTGAAGCCGACACAGTTTCGGTAGCTAATGTTAATTCGCTGCGAACAACTCACATTTTGGCATGAACACACACCTCACATGCTGTAATAATCCCAGCATATCAACTGTCACTAAGTTCCAGTAGAATACACACACATTGAAACCACCAATTTCAGCATATACTCATTCAACAATTTCCCGCAGGACACACATTGAAACCATCAATTTCAACACATAATCTTTCAATAATTCCAGCAGAACACACACATATGCATGTTGGCCAACCCTATAGTTAAGGCCAGCTCTCTACCATAATTTGCTTTTTCCATTTTATTTATTTTTCTTTGTGTTTCCTTATCCTCTTAATTAATTCCAGTCTCCTTCACAGCTGACTTAGGTCTTAGGTCAATTTTTCTTAGGGTCTTCTTCATTTCCGGTTTTGGGTCTTAAGGAGAAGAGGAAGGGAGTTTCATGACCCATACCTTTCAAATCTAACTAAGTTTGAGGAAGGTTTGACACTATTCTTTCTCTTCTCATGTTGGTTCTCCTCCTCCTCCTTCCTCTCATATTTTCTAGCCCCATTTTCCTTTCCCTCTAGGCAGACGTCCAATCTTCTCTCAAGGTCTCATCTTTCCCTCAGACGTTCACAAGGCACTCTCTACTGGTTTGGTTTAGGTTTCTGTTGGGAAAGAGGAAGGGAAGAGCGACATGCAGCTGCTGGAGACAACTTTGGGAAGAAGATGGGTCATCCTCTCTCTCCTCCTTGTATTTATACTCCCCATTAAATGAGGTGGGTTGTTTATGGGTGGTTTAGATGTGTTCTTATCCTTGTTTTGGTCTCTCTAAAACCGGTTTTACCCCTCCCTCCCAGCTCCTTAAGTTAATTAATTTTTTTAAAAAAACAAAAACTACGTCACTCCGTAGCTCCTTCACTTCCTGATCTAGTATCCTTATGGGTCTCAATTCCAGTGTTAAGTCTTCCTTGACTTCTACTGGAACTTGGGGTAGGATTCGGGCGGGGTCCACGTCAACCTTCCTTAACAAGGAGACATGGAACACATCATGGACCTTGGCTAACTATGGGGGCAAGTCCACTTCGTAGGCTACGGGCCCCACTCGCTGTAAGATTCTGAAGGGTCCGATGAAGCAGGGAGTTAACTTCCCATTCAATCCAAACCATGACATGTTCTTCCATGGGGCTACCTTCAGGAACACCTGGTCCCTCGTACTGAACTCAAGAGGTCTTCTCCTCACTCAAGAGGTCTTCTCCTCACATCAGCATACTTCTCCTCACATCCCTGATAGTCCTCACTCTCTTCGTGGTGACTTGGACCAACTCCGCGCCATATAACTTCCGGTCCCCAATTTCCTCCCAACATAAAGGAGTCCTGCACCTCCTCCTGCCATACAAGGCTTCATTCGGGGCCATCCCTATTGTGGCTTGGTGACTATTGTTATACGTGAACTCCACCAATGCCATGTGCTCCTCCTAGTTTCCTTCAAATTCTAACACACATGCCCGTAATAGATCTTCCAAGATTGGGATGACTTTTTCTGATTGGCCATCCATTTGAGGGTGAAACGCAGTGCTCATGTCCAATCTTGTCACCAAGGCATGTTGTATGCTCGGCCAAAGTCGAGAGGTGAACCTGGGATCTCGATCCGATACAATGGACACCAGAATCCCATGGAGCCGTACCATCTCGTTTATTGATGTGCCGTGAATGATTCGAAAAATTCAAATTCTTATGTATAACAGCTCGTAACAAAGAAGATAAAGTTCGATTTACTACCTCAGTTTGTCCATCAGTTTGTGGATGACATGGCGTACTGAAAAGTAACTTCGTTCCAAGCTTCCTCCAAAGAGTCTTCCAAAAGTGGCTTAAGAACTTTGTATCACGATTAAAGACAATGCTTTAGGAACTCCATGCAAACGAACAATCTCTTGAAAGAACAAATCAGGAATATGTACTGCATCGTCAGTTTTGTTACAAGGAATGAAATGAGACATTTTGGAGAATCGATCAACCACGACCATTATTGAATCCTTTCCACGCTGTGTTCTTGGTAACCCAAGTACAAAGTCCATGCTAACATCCATTCATGGTTGCTCTGGAATAGGCAGTGGCATATACAGTCCATATGCATTCTCTTTAACCTTAGCTTTCTTGCAAATATCACATCTCTCAATCACCTTGTGCACATCCCGTAACATGCTAGGCCAAAAGAAATGTTCTTTCAGCAGCTCATAAGTCTTCTTCTCCCCAAAATGACCACTAAGACCACCACCATGAGCCTCTCGTACAAGCAACTCCCGTAACGATCCTGAAGGAATACACATTCTGCCCATTTTGAACAAGTAACTGACACGACCAAAAGATTGATGTCTTCTCCCAAGTGCAGGAGTGTCGAAGTAATAAATAACCCGGCAAGACCGGGTTCGAACCACAAGGAGGTTAATTGTATAAATTATAGTTAACAGCAACACAATAACAACAATAATAGTAGTAGTAGTAATAATAATAATAAAGAAGAAGAAGAAGTTGATGAGAACTTTGAGATGGAAGATTAACGTAAAGATTCAACAATGATAACAACACATGTCAAGGTTAGAGGATCCACTAATGGTATTTCAAACAAGTATAGTATAAACCTTTTTTATTCAATTGGAAACCACACACAAAGGAGGTTCCAATCAGATTATAAATTGTTAACATGATTACATTA